>JACCDO011044514.1_pt1 | contig 48595 bp, 36 predicted proteins | sample 7446101 | NCBI WGS metagenome assembly JACCDO01 (sample SAMN15323440, study PRJNA562643) | freshwater metagenome | isolation source: river surface water | place: USA:Blue River Watershed | collected 2017-08-16 | reverse complement strand
GGGGCGCCTACAGGTAGATCTGTATCATCATGTGAAGCGAAATGCGGTGCTACCTTCCTACAAACTGGATGAGGTTGCTAAGACCTATATGTCGGGGAAGTTCGAGAGTATTGAGTATAGGGCTGAGGAGGCTGGATTGGTAATGAAGGCGCGTGGCTCGACTGCTGCAGATGCAAAGCCAGGTCGCTTCATCTGCCTACTTGATGCACTTGGCGAGACAATTACGGAGAAGCTACCTGTTCTGCGCAATGAGGGCGGCTTCATCCATATGAAATATGCCCCAGCGTTTGGCGAGGAGGATGATGAGCAATGGAAAGATGCTACAAAATGGGTCATTGTAAAGGATGATATGCCTTATGATGAACTATTTGCCTGCCATCGCCGCGGTCCTGAGGACCGTGCTCGTGTCGCCTCTTACTGCGTTCAAGATTGTGAACTGGTGCTCGATCTTTACAATAAGCTGGATGTGTTTAATACTTCCATGGCAATGGCAAATGTTTGTACGGTACCAATCTCGTACATCTTCACACGTGGCCAAGGCATTAAGATCGAGTCGCTCATGTTTAAGGAAGCCTTGCGGCAAGGCCAGGCTGTGGAGGTGCTGGAGGCACCAATCCAACGCGGCTCTGGTCTAGCTGGAAAGCAACAGGAGAGTTATGAGGGAGCTATTGTACTGGACCCCACGATTGGCCTTCTCGACTCACCTGTTGGTGTTGCGGACTTTGCTTCTCTATATCCATCAACAATTGTGAGTGAGAACATTAGTCATGATACTCTTGTCTGGGTAAAAGACTTTGATCATGATGGCTATTTGATCCGCACTGTCTGGGGGTCTGAGGAATATGATAAGCCGACCCAAATACCAATGACAGATATTGAGTTTGATCTCCTGGTGGATGATCCAGAGGATACACGTAAGGTGAAACGGAAGGTGTCGCTCGGCAAACGTATTTGCCGCTTTGCCCAGGACGCTGAAGGAACTGTGCCTTCTATTATTAAAGGGCTACTGGCCGCTCGTAAAGCGACCCGTGCACTAATTCCCAAGACTCAAGATCCTCTGAAAGCCGCCTTGCTCGATGCCCAGCAAAATGCCTACAAAATTACCGCAAACTCACTTTATGGTCAGCTAGGCTCAGGGACCTTCAAGCTCCGTCTACAGCATCTGGCTGCGTCTGTTACAGCGTATGGGCGAAAGCAGATCTTGTTTGCCAAAGAGGTGATCGAGACGTTTTATGGGCCGTCGGCTAACAACCCTTCCTGCAGAAGTTCTGTTGTGTACGGCGACACGGATTCACTATTTGTACAGTTTAATCCACAGGATCCTGAGACGGGCACCCCAATTAAGGGTCGTGATGCGCGCCTGGCGGTGATTGAATTGACGGACGAGGCGGGACACTTAGTAACACAGGCTCTAAAAGCCCCACACGATTTCGAGTTTGATAAGGTGTTTGATCCGCTCCTGATGTTTAGTAAGAAGCGGTATGCCGGCAGGATGCATGAGAACGCCGACAAACCTGATGACTTTGTGTACAAGTACATGGGTATTGCATTGAAGCGCCGAGATAACGCGCCACTTGTAAAGAACATTTATGGTGCGGCGATGAAGAAGGTACTAGATGAGAAGGATGTGGTGGGTGCTGTGGAGGTTGTTAAGCAGGGAGTTAGGGAGTTGATTGAGGGTCGTGTGCCACTCTCGCAACTCTGTATTACAAAATCGTTAAGAGCAGAATATGCAAATCCGCAGTCGATTGCACACAAGGTGTTAGCAGATCGTATTGCGGCGCGTGATCCAGGCAATGCACCTGCGCCAGGTGATCGTATGGCGTTTGCATATGTATTGCCGGCGGCTGGCCAGGAGCTGAGTAAACTCCAAGGTGATCGTATTGAGACGCCACAGTACATTCGTGAAAAAGGGCTTGTACTCGATTATAGGCATTATATTCAAAACCAGCTCAAAAATCCAATTAGTCAGATGTTTGCGCTGTTACTGGAGCAGATGCCGACATTTAGGGTGGACTTACTGCCGGCGGGTTATGATGCACTTGATGAGGACCATAAGATGGCGATGAGGGAGCATATTGCGGCCGATCTGCTATTTGGCGAGTATTTGGTGTATTTGGACAAAACGGAGGCAATTAAGAAGAAGGCTGCATTTGTATCGCTACTTGGTGCAACCTATATACCAAAGGCACCTATGCTACCACAATTTAAGGTGCCCGCTGCTGCACAAGCGCCGGCCCAAGCACAAGCAAAGCGTTCTCCACAGGGTCGTCAACCGACGATGGACGAGTGGTTTTCGCAGGTGGCACTTCATAAGAAGATTGATTCGAATAAGAGAAAAGTAGCGGCTGCCAAGGCAGCGGCTGCAAAAGATGCCGTTGTAACGGTTGATGCGTGACCGGCAATAGAAAAGGAATCTTGTACACAACCAAAATAGGGAATGGGGCAAGTCACATCGCGCCATGAAAATTTTTTTAGTAAACAACCCCGAGATGTACATATTTGTACGAAGGAGGAGGCCGAAGATATTTTAGCACGAGCCGACCACGTGGACAATTATCGCAGTGCATGTGCTACTTGTCGCCTAAATGCAGCTGCACGCGCCGGCCAAGACTACAGCCCTCGTACTCCTACTACAAATGTTGTACCTTTTCTTGCAGCTATTGAAAAATTTCCCCAATGGCTAAAAGACTATTTGCCACCAATTTTATATATAATTTTCCTTGCCAATTCTGCCGATGGCGGAATGCCTCATACACGCCAACCGAACATCATCTGTCTTCCCCAATATTTTGATATAGAAAGTGCAGCTGGCCAAGAAACATTTATGCATGAATGTATACATGTTCATCAACGAACATATCCTGATTTATGGGATCGTATATATTATGATATATTTCATCTTGAACCATATAGGGATACGTTGCCAGATAGTGTAGCAAATAGGCGACGATATAACCCTGATACATTTAGGGAGCCGTTTTATATGTGGAAGGGGCGCTGGGTCGCGATTCCTATTTATATGAATCCGCAATCACCTTCATTGAGTTCAATTAGGATTGCGTATTATAATGTGAAATCGGGTGCATGGCAGAGTTTTATGCCGCCAGAAATGGAGGCATTTTTTGGGACAGAATTATCGGTTGCGCAGGCTGAACATCCAAATGAATTAGTTGCATATTGGCTAGCATCCCCTGGACAGGCGCGCGTAAATCCTTTATATACAGAATTAACATCTCTAATTGAGGCATTATCAAGTGATGAATATTTGTAGGTAATTTTTAGGGCACTATTATAGGAAGTGCAGCAAAACAAAATGGATGATCTAGATTTACGTCACATTGGAATTGATTATGTGGGTTCGTTTCAAAATATACGATCAATTACAGTGGATCATTTACCTGTTGCACAGACGATTGAGAGTGAGATAGTACATGAGGTGCTGGTGGATGGGCGGCAACGACGTTTTCGTCTTGAGCAGTCGATCTATCAGGGTGCGCATGGAGTTGTGGAGGCAATAGTTGTGGAGTCAGCGAGTGGAGAAAAGACTTCTGAAATCTTGTTTCGCAAAGTTCCAATTGATGGTAATAGTCTGGAATGTGAGGCGTTATTTCAATATGCCGCGTATCATGTTTTGAAAAAATATGGACTCAAGCATTCAGTTGCACGAGTGCGGGACATTTACAGGGATCCACGTGTTGGGTGTGCAGCCGTTTTTACAATGGTGCCATTCCTAAACATAGAATTACTTTCCGATGCACTTGAAAATCGGGATTTAACCGATTCCGACGTTGCATCAATCATTGCACAAGTTGCAATTACAATTTACATCCTTGATCAAGAACTCGATATGAATCATCGTGATTTAAAGACGACAAATGTCCTAGTCAGCACAGATGCTGCAGCAATTGATATAAATTATAAAGGACTAAATGTAGTGATAAAAGACGGTCCAGCAGTTAAGCTAGTTGATTTTGGGTTTGCGTGTGCGGGAAATGGTAGGCGGTCATTTATAAATGCTGGAAATTTCTTTCCAATGAGTGATCCGTGCCCTAAAACTGGTCGCGACCTTTTTCAGCTTCTCACAACAATGTATTTGTGTACCCGGTTCCAAGCAACTGTGGATAATAGTTCACATTTATCTACATTATTCAGCAGCTGGTTGACAGTTCCAAATAACGATTATCTGGCTTTCCTAAAGACAATTGGAACACAGAGTATTGACTGGGTTTATTTAATGCTTGGTAGCGATAAATTTTTTGCACCATCTTGCAGACCTATTACAATTCTACGTGACCTCTCTGCATATTTTCCTTCCATTGTTTCTATCAGCGGCAATTAGATGCTAGATAGTGTAATAGAGATTGAACCAGATGTGCCTATTATGTACATTGCTGCACTAGCAATTACTATCGTAATAGTTATCTTAATTATTATTCTAGTAGCCTACCGGCGGCGGCACTTTTATGCAGAGATGGAAACTTGGCAGGATTCTTATTCGGCGATCAGGCCGCCGACAGTGGCATTACACAAGGGGGAATTTCTGCTTAATAAGTAATGAAGGCTTGGCAAATTGCCTTATTGACGCTCATAATAATTTTTGTCGTGGGTATAATACTATTAGAATTTGTTGGGTTACGTTGCGATTGTAAGGGAAATTGCCAGTGTGTTGCACGGTGTAAATGTAGGGGTAACTGCCGTTGCAGTTATCGCAGGGGAGGGGCTGAAGGATTTGTTGCAGGATCCGATGCAGCGGCAGCAGCTGCGACGGCGGCAGATGACGAGACCGTTCTAACAAAATTAACACCTTATGATGCCTGCGCTGTTCGAGCTGTTAAACAAGGCTCCTATGTTGACAGCATTTGCGCAGTCTACAAAAACATGGTCAAACCTATCCTTGAATCCCTAAATGATGACACCCTTACATATAATAAAATTGTGAAAGCATATAATGATGCAATTGTAAATAATGTTGTTCCACGTGCCGGCCAAAGTTACACGCAGCAATACCCAGAACTCCTAAATGCCTTCCTTGCATTTGAACGTGCCGCTTTTAATATATTATCGGCCGAAGATAAACAAATACCTGATACATATGCATTTATAATACCTGATCCAATTGCGGTTGTTGATTATGCACCTGGTGTGGCAACATGGGAGCCAGCGGCAACACAGGCAAAGTCATATAAATGTGGGGCATTTAGTGTAGCTGAACAGGACTCACTTGATCGTCTTAAAGCGCGGGCAAATCGTGTTGGCGGAACAACAACTAATGCACAAGAACTTTTCTCAAAAGCTCAACGAAATATTTGTGTCAGTAAAGGGTATTTCTACAATGACGGGTCATTTACAGATAAGGGGTGCGAGGGGTCATGCGAGGGATGTTGTATACCAAGTGCAGAGGAATTACCAGGGCCAGAAGCAGCCAGTGCTTGTCCGAAACCCGTTGTTCGTCCTTTCCGTATTCCTCCGCGCCAAATACGCCTACGAGTCGTCTCCCCGAGTGTCAAAAAAGCACTTAGCGAGTGTTTCACAGATCAAAGTGCAATGCGAGACATCCAACAACACCTTAAATCTGAAAAACTACTCAGCCTTCAAATGCCAGGTGTAAACGTATAATACGCCGCATAATAAAATTTACCAATACTCAATAAGGAGTTATATGCAAAGCAAATTAATGACACTTTTAGTACCATTAGGGGTTTTGCTTCTAGTATTGTATATGGTTTATAGATTAATTTCCTATGCACGAGGAATGCATGACGAGGCGTTTCAAACAGTTATGGCAACGCGTAAATATGACGTGGGGACATTCTTGGCTGCACGATCAGTATATGATAATTTTTACAGGGCAGAAGGACGAACGTTATGTAAAACAGCTGGTGGACGTGAAGAGCCTCTTTGTAGTATATATGGCGGTGTTGTGGGTCCAACATATGCATATAGTCCGCCATTATTGGATGCATCAGGGGTTGCTGGGCCACTAAATGATCAGAGTTTCATGCCAATTAGGGTTGATGACGTGCAATTAGAGAATGCAGTGTTTACTTATTATAGGCCTACGCCTGAGCCTGCAGGTATAGGTAAGCCGCCGAGTTTTTTGCTGGCAGATGGTTGGCAGACCAAGACGGATGTTGAACGGTTCATTGACACTGTTGCAGGTATCTGCCGCAGTGAATCGACAGCCGCAGATGGATCGGCAGCAAGCGAATACACCTGCTATATTACTGTCGGCGGTCTCAATTATCGCCTAGTAAAAGATATAACAAGTGGTACACAGGAGTTGTTATCAGTTGCCAAGCAGGACCCTGCAAGTCGCAGGCCTGCGGTGTTATATGTAGCATGTGGTGCAAGGGCGCCTGCGACCTATAAGCCAACTACTTTGGCAGATGCAAAGTTATTTGAGCTAATGCTTGCTGCTGATTCGCAGGCGAAGTTGGACGCAGATCTGTCTGCCGAAGCAGCAGCAGCTGCCGGCCGGCAGGGGGCGTCTGCCTCTGCAGCCGCGCCAGCTGCAGCTGCCAACTTGCAGCTGCCACCTCTACGCTACGTCGAAGATGGTTGGATCAAAAATGCAGCACTCTTCAAACAAATGTACGAATCCCTAAAAGACCCAGCTGCAGCAGTGACCTCCTATTTTAAAGGGACAAACATTGCTAATACAACTAATACCTACATATCAACATTGGCAAAGTTTGTGGAATTTGATAAACGGGCTCTTAGGGGTGGTGTGAGGTCAAAGACGAAGACTGGAACACCGTATAAATTCCTAATTCCTAACGCCTACGACCCTGCCTTGCAATTGTTTGATGACAATTATGAGCCGCCAACAATTCCTGCAAAATATATGAAGTGTTATGATTTGACTGCACAGGAGTCTGCAATTGTGAATTATTTCAGACGTGGACGAGCTGTAGAGAATGTTGGGGTATCTGCTGAGGAGATGGCACGGAAGGTACAAGCAGCAATATGTAGTAGTTACGGGTATTACACAGGGACAACGGCGGAGGGGATCTGTAATTGCAGTGGATGTTGCATACCGGTTGGTTACAAGCCACGGGATGGTCGAATGGGCGTACCTGGGCGGTCGAGACAACGGGCAGCAGCAGATGAGGTATCGGCAGAGATCTTAAGTAAAGTTGATAATTGTGTGCACATTTCGCAACCATTTCAAATAAAGCGCACAGGGCCTGTTATAAAATTAGCTCCGACATGTGGAGGTGGTGTGTCGGGCTTACATACAGAAGAGGGATTTGTGGAGTTGCCAACTAATTATGGACTAACACATGAGTTTTTGGCAGCACGTGATAAGTTTGCAGCTGCAAAAGGAGCCCGTATTGGTGGACGTGACTTAGCCATACATGAGTTGCAATGAGCGTCTTTTTGTACAGCTTTTTTCGAGACTATTAGTAATGATTGTTTTCCTACTATTATTACTAATATTGGCAGGGCTCATATATTTTTACGTTCGCAGTAAAAGTGGGCCAGAGCGGCCGTTAAAGGAAGGTTTTGAAATAATTGACAATTTGGATCTCAGCCGATATTATTATGTGAAACTAGGTGTATTTAGTACATTATCAGGTCTTACTCCTCCTCCAGGAAGAAAAACAGATTTATTGGGGCAATATGGAGAAAATTATAGAACAGTTAATTATTCAAATGTAACTGATTCTAAACCATTTCAAAAAGTGTTTAATGAATATGAAAATAATTTATTTTTACGACAATTTAGTCCTATTGCTGCCAGTTTCTATTCACCAATTTATAGAGTAGATAAAACATATTTTGATAGATTAGGCTCATCTGAATTTGGTTATTATAAAGATGTAAGTGATCTTACACTTGATTATAGTATTTCTATACCAAGACCACAAAGTTTTCCAAATGTTACAATTTACCCATGGACCGAGTCCCCGATATATGGAGCATATACTGTTATAGAGAAAAAAGATGAAGTAATTAATATTGGAGGAAATACAAATACATATCATTTATTTGTATATGTTGAAGTAATTGGTTTACGACAAGAAACAAGTAAAGGAAAAATTAAGGACATAAGTGGACCTGCATCTGGTAGTGCGACTGCTACTACATCATTAGGGCGCTACGAATTAGCTGTATTTTCACCTGAACCAACCCCTAATTGTAAAACGATTGGCGATGCAATGGCGCAAAATTTACGCGCAGATATTACAATTAAGGATTCACAAACAAATGATTTTGAAATAACACCCTTAAATTTAGAAGGGCTAAATCAACTGTATTTAGATACTCGTAAAACTGCAAAACAACACCTAATAGATAATTGTAAGGGAGCTCTTATAAATGTATCACAAACGTTCCAGCGTAGTTGTGATAGTCGCGCAAATAGTGCATACATGGCTTTTACAAGATATGGTATTGGATTCAATGCATCAAACAATACACTTTTTGGTGGATGTTTAAAAGGTACAGATATATCTGGTTTAACAACATATAATCTGATTGTTCCAGATATTGGTGGGCCACTAAGTGTAAACCGTGAATTATCTAGTGATGGTACAGGTTCATCCTATATATTAACTCTTCCAACAAATGCACGGTACTCAATCGGCGGCACATTGAATGATCCTCGTAATACACCAATTCTTTATCGAATAAATGTACGCATTACAAATTCAAATCGCCAAGTGTATAATGGCACATTTGAAAATGTTGATTTACCTGAAACAACGCAATTTACAATTACATTTAGGGATGGTACTGGATTTAGTATTGAAGGTACAAATTCTAAATTAGACACAACAACCTACCATGAAGCTGCAGGTGATGTTGCAACATTTACAATTAGTGTATATGGAGACAAAAGTGTAGATGAACTATATGATTATTATAGCAATACTGGAAATACTGTACAAGCTGGATCTGCTTCACAAGTTGGATCTGCTACTGCTACTAGTCAAGGGTTTGTAAGAAGTACAACAACCGCATATACTATTTATAGAGGTACTGTTGGAAATACTGTTGCAGATGTTTCAGGAAATTTACTAACTCTTGTATATAATAATACATCTAAAACTGTAATTGAAGGTAAATTTTCTATTCGTTCAGGAACCCAAACAATACCTCGACAATTAGGTGTAGGCACTTATACAATTGTTATAAATAATAAAGAATTAACTAATAAATTAGTTTTGACAAACGTAACATCATATTTAAATATTGAAACAAAAGATGGATCAATAGTTGGAATAGGTGGACTACCTGGTGAACCTGTAATTTCATCACAAGCAACTCCTAAGTTTACTAGCCAACTTCTCGTAGAACGTCCAGATGCACAAGAAATTACTATGCAGATTCGTGATCAAAACGGGACATTTATTTTCTACTCGACTGCGCAACCATTTACTATTATTGGCAATCGTTATCCACCTACACAGGCACCACCTGCTAGTAGCACACAAGAATGTTTCCTTATTCAACAAACAGATGCCAAAGGTAATACAAGTACCAGCCAAGTTATTGATGAAAATATAATTAATGATATATGTGAGTTATTTGATGGGCGTATTGCAACAATTAGTGATCTACAAGCGGAGTTAGCTGCAGGTGCTGATTGGTGCGCCGATGGTCTTGTACAAATGACGCCCACACTTACTCGTATTGCCTATCCAGTTACAACAAGCTCAGCAGATCCATTATGTCTCCCTGGGCAAACTTCACCCCTTAGAACAAACGGTGTAATTGTTGTTAAAGAACAACCCACAACTACAAATGGCATTATCTGCTATGGTACAAAACCGACAAATGATACAATATATAAATTAGTTGCAAGTAATGGGAAAGATACATATCTCAAAATAGCCCCTTTTAATGCATTTAAGAAGCAATGGGCGCGCAAATCGGTTTCTGAAAATATGGAGGTGTTTGTTGTAGAAGCACCACAGGCAATTACACAGCGTCAAGATATATGCAGACCATTCGGTGCTGTCCGTGCAACCAAAGGACAATTAGAAGATCTTTTCAAAGACACTGCAAATACCGCCGATATGATTATACCCGCCTACGTCTCCAACGACTCTGTGCGATCTTTCGTTGTTATTAACGAGAGTGCACCTAATAGTGCAATATCTATAACGGGAAAGCCTGGAGTGAATGCAACATCGCAGCCGACTGTGCGTGCCAATTACTGTTATGGTATCAAGCCTGACTCACGCACAGTCCAAGCACCAGCACCTGGCGCAGCTACAGGCAGCACCCCAGTCACCTACAAAATCCATGATTACAATGCTCGTCGGCGTGTATGGAGTAAATACAGTGATCAGCCTTATAAAACATATAATATGATAAATGGCAGGCAGATAAATGCGGAGAAGAATGCATATAGGAAGGCTGCTCTAATTGTGAATGATATCCAGACAAGTGGAGTGGCGGCAGTTAAGAAGCCTGATTCTGGGAATGCGTATATTGGCTGCGATATAGAAGCATACGGATGCAAACCTGCCGCTGCTGCTGAACGTGATTCTGCGCCTCCTCAGCTTGTGAGTCAAACAAAGAAATTTAAAGCGGTTGATGCTGCAACTCCTATAAATGCTGCTGATATAACGCCCGAGGGAATGAATCGTGCAATTGCCTTTGTTCTTGCATGTCAGAAAGCGGGTGGTGCAGTACCTTTGCGTGATGACGAATATGCTGGCTGTGAAGGACCCTGTTGTGTACCTGAACAGAGTGCAAATCGTCTTGACGCCTCGCTTTTTGAAGAGGCATGTGAAAAACCAAAAGATAGTATTCCAGTGGAAGAATGTGATGCCGAAGTAAATGCAACAGCTCTCAATCAGGTGAGTTTTGAGCCTTATAGATTTACACGAGTAACCAAGGCCCCGACTGCAGTTACAAAGAAGGCCACTAAATGCACGAACCCAACACTTTCCGAGGAGTTAAAAAAGAGCCTCACACAGCGATTTGTGAAAGATGTCCACGATATTGCACGTAATGAAAAGTTATTCAATTTGCGCCTTCCTGCAACTCAATAAAATGCCGGCAATTAGTAAGTATGGGTAATATACCGTTGACCCCCCAATCAAATGTGTCAACAGATTATCTGCCAGTATATGAATCGGTTGCACGGGCATATATGCAACAATTACAGCAATATAATCAACGTTTTAGAAATATTGCACGTATTGGGGCAAACAATCAGGTTGAACTAACAGAGCCTATACAGCAGTTACTGTATAATCCACCACAGCCTGTTTGGATTCAGCGGGGAAAAGTTGACCCTTATTTTGCAACAGATATCGCGACGTATAATACACAAATTCTGAAATCGGATCAGTTTCTGAAGGATTTACGAATGGTTGAGGTATTGAATACGCCACCTGTTCCACGCCCACCGCCTGCGTCAATTCTATTACCAGATCCCCAACCACAATTTGTAGGAAATCCTGCAGGTTATTTGCCAACACCGCAAGTACCTGGAGCTGTTCCTGGAAGCCCACTCACCGCGGCACTAGCTGCTCAGGCAGCAGCCTTGAGTGCAATTCCTGGATATGACAATTACCGACTCTTGTTTTTATCTGGTACAAAATATATTCCACCACCGCTTGATCAGACGAAGGCGGAAACATACAATGCAATTGTTCGATTTGATCCGCCACTTGCTGGGGAAAAATATGCACAAGTCCTCGATCGATATGTGCGTCTATATGATCAAATACGGCAGTATCAAGCGGCAATTAGGGGGTCCGAGGTATTTGATTTGCCATTTATTGCGCCTAATTATTCGGCAAGTGGTGTGGAAGCGTTCCAGGGGAACGCTAGAGCACCTGCGGCTAGAGCACCTGCGGCTAGAGCACCTGCGGCTAGAGCACCTGTGGCTGGAGCACCTGGTGGCCAGCCACATAGAGAAGGGTTTGTAGATCCGCCAGCTGCCGGCGCCCCAACTACGCAAACAGATATGAATCGTTGCCTAAGTGTAAATACAGCACAGGAAAACTGGTATCTTAATCAAATCCTCGATTTACAAGGCAAATTCGATGTACAGCGTAATCTCTGTAAGACAAAGGGCTATGATTATGACGCAGCAAAATGTGGTCTGCAGAGCTGTCTTATGACATATAAAAGTGAGAACACAACTGCGCCACCCGAACCTGAAACAAGTCAGCGTTATAATTTCAATAAGCTCTCATTTTCTGCGTCCGGTTTTCCATCTCGTCTTGACCAAACCAATTATGCTGCCAAACTTGCATCTATGGAATCATTCCGTGTCGATGATATTGAAAAATACTACAATTTCCTAAATGACTACAATTTTTACTGGATCAATCAGGACGGTTGGCGTCAAATAGACGATCCAAAGCGGCCTTATAATCCACCATTACCTCCGTGGGAAGATAAGGTCTTTAGTGGTAAAGTTGATACATTTAATGAAAGTACTATTACAAAGTTGCGGCGTTTTAACAATTACGAAGAACTTTCATTACCTGCCGATTTTGGGGCTCTGCCACCAATTCCAGTATATCCAAACGCACTTTACGAGTTACTTACCAAGCCCAAACTATTCCTAACTCCTCTTGCTGCCTCCTCTGTTGGACAGCGAATTGAGAGGGCACCTAGTGCGGTAAAATATGATGTGCCTGTTACACAGTTGCCAATCCTATATGAGGCGGCCCAGAAGCGGATGGCTGCGGGTGTTACAGAGCCAGAGAAGCCTGGTAAACCAAAATGTGATACAGGTGCAGGACAGGTATGTGTCAAGTATGACGATGAGATTTCAGATGCTGCTAAATCGATATTAAAAGACATGGAGAGTCGCAGGAGTCGTTTGCAACGTGAACGCGACTCTGCTGCTGCTGCTGCAGCTGCAAATGCGACCACCAGTCCTGTCGTTCAAGCAGAAAGTCAAGAATTACTTGCTAAGTTAAAAGATGATATACGCGCTACAATCAGGGGTATATTAGGTTAGTGTAGTAGAGTCTAAATAATCTAATTGTTGAATTTCTTGAACAATTAGATTAAACGATCAGCGCCCCCGGTTTTGGTAGAAAATATGCATTATTAAATAAGTAGTATGGGTGGTGTCCAAAGTGCAAACGTTGATAGGCCAAACCCACCAAATCCACCAACAGCATGTGAAAATAACATTCCTCTTATTCAACAAGAGCTCCTAAAAGCCGATGAATTTAAGGAACGTTATTACGTCAAATTAAATACAATTGAGCGCATTGATATATCTGGGTCATTAACACGATGCAAGGCCGGTTTATTTTTAACGAACATTACCTCGGGTGTAACATCTCAAGAGACACGTATTATAAGTCTTTTAGAGGAGAATGGACAGACAATTGTGAAATCGATAGTGGCAGATAGCAGTGAAACGGCTGCAACAGATGTGAAACCATATTATACTTCTGCGCAGGTGGAAAAATATTATAATGACTTGCATTCATATAATAATAGTTGGACGGCGTTTCGTTGGAAGACTGAGGATACGTATGCTCCTCCTATGCCACAATGGCGTGATCCAATATTTGAGAAAAATGTTGAAATATATAACCAATTATTTCGGTCTATTTTAGGAAAGGGAACGTCAAATCCAGTAAATATACAGGCGATTGAAACAGCATCAGGAAGTGTTCCAGGATCGACAGTTGCGAACAATTATTATCAGAAATATTTGTCACCGCTGCCTGCCGATCCTGCGCCGCCATCACCACGTCTGCTAACTGTTCCGCAAATGATTCAGCCGACAGCAACAGCAGGTGGCAGCGCCTCTCTGCCACCTGTCAATAAGGATGCAACTGTGAGTAATATGCAGGCACAAGCAAAAAATATGGATAGTTATAATGCTTACTTAGGACCAGGCTCACCAGATTATGATCCACCGCAACCAGGAGATAATTATGAAACAGTTCTTATTAAATATAATAAATCATATGATATTGCAACAAGTAGGAATGTGACTGCAAGTAATATGGATAATGCTGGCAGTGCAGTTCCTAGTACAAATCGGCGCCTGATAAATCGTATTAATAATAGTGTACCAGAGTATAGAGTTCCTGACCCTATATTACCTACGACTGGTATTCAAAAAGCCGCACGTTACAAGTCATATAATTTCAATGAGCGCCAGCAATATATAATTGATTATTCGCCAGTAACAGGTCCGAACCGTGATCTGTTAGTAAAGAATTTTTGTAATTCGCTTGGATATGAAGCATATAGTGATAAATTACCAGGATGTGAGCCAGGTGATTGTTGTGCGCCAATGCCTGCGGCACCAGTATATGACAAGGAGGCAGCTGCTGTAGCAAGAGCTGCCGCTCGTGCTGCCTCTGCGAGCAAAACCGAAGGTTTCACGGCATCTGCCTCTGGTGCTGCTGCCAACAACTCTAAATGCACAGGTGGAATATCTCTTGCAGGCCGCACAATTACAGTGAGTGTCCCTCGCCCTCCTGTTACTCTGAATCCATCCCAGGCAATGTTTGCATATCGTACAACACGGCCCACAGATCCTGCACCATCATGTGCAGGACGCATCACAGACCCTAATATAGATGTTGACTCGATTAAGGAATTATATAATCAATTGCGTCCATCCTTGATAAAGGAGTTACAACAGTCGCTTAAGGGTAATAAGATGTTTGAGCTTCGTTGTCCTGCGGATTTAACTTAGATGCCGACGGCGGTTGATGCGGCAGCTCTGCCGGCAGCTGCCGCTGCCTGTGCTGCCAATCGTGCAGCGGCAGATCCGCAGGCAGACACGACAGTTCCTGCTCGTAGTCTGAAATCTTCTAATTGCTGTGTTCCACAATCTTTTAAAGATGTGATAAATTTTGTATAACAATCAATATACTCCGTGGTCCCTAATTCTACCATATGCTTCAGTGTTTTCTCGTTAATTTGAGCGGTGCAAAGGCCTTCCATATTTGTGGTAAATGCAATTGTTTCACATTCATTTAGGAGTAGTGTATGTACTGTTTTCATTTCTGGATCTTGGCGCGTATATGTACCGAGGAGTTGGCTACGTTGATGAATGGGGAATGCGAGGAACATTTTATAGGCTTCAAACACAATTGGTTTTAGGTAAAACATCAATTGTTCTTGAATGGATTGTTGGAAATCTGCCAGAAACTGTTTCTCAAGTCGTTGTAGACTATAACGACGTTGAACAATTTGACTATAATTTTGTAGACTAGCTGAAATATATGTCATAATTACCCAAATAAATGTTGCAATTGCAAGTGTATAACCTATATCAACAGTTGCTTGAACGGTATTAAATGCTTTATCAATAACAAGGCCGATTGTATATTTATAGAAAAAATTACCCCATGTATCAGGTTCAGGTGTGGGACTGGGGCGTAGGCCAGCGGGGAGTAGGGATGGGCTATGACGTGCAAAAAAGAAGAGAATAGCTCCAGCAAATGCTAAAAATTTTAGGGCATTACCAATTAGGAGGATAATATATGCAATTGAGCTAGTATTGTACATAGAGCGTTGCATTTGGAGATGTAGGATGTGCATGGAGACGGGATGTCGGCGAAAAAGTTGTGTAGTCCAGTAAGTGATACGATCATAAAAGAGTCCTCGGCGTCGTTCAATATCGGCAATCCATCGATGTACAACCTGATCAAATTGCTCTGACTGTTTCTGTGCACTTGTTAGGCTCTCTTTATTATATTGTTTAACAAGGGCCAATTCATCTTCATTAGGCCAATTAAAGGGTTGAAGATTTGCGAGAAGGTTATCTGCGATGGATGAAGTGTCAGATGTGGTTGTTGCCGCTGTTGTTGCCGCTGTTGCTGTTGCAGAACGTGTACTTCTTGAATCTGGCTGTGAGCCTGAAGCTGCCGTTGCAGCACCTGATTCCATTTTGTAATAAAAATAGCATCAAGCCCTAAAGCACCTTAACAGTCATACAGCGTTGCACCTAAGAGCGGCTACGCCAATGTTGATCACATACAGTGCAAATGTATACAAATTTCAGATTCACATTATCATATTTCATGTAAATGACATCACGTTCAGCGGCGCCAGTATTTGAGTCACATTGATCATTGGGGCAGCGAATATTTTTAACATGAGGAAGTGTAGGATCCATTTTAGTAAATTCATTTAGGAGAATTTTGTAACCTTCGTTCACTCGTTCTTGCAAGTTTGTTTCAAGAATTAGGCATCCCTCTGTCTCTTTTTCAGAATAGCCACATGCACGGCAAAGACGATATAGTTCGGAGGTCTTTTCATCATCTGCTGTATTTACCTCCCTGTTTTCCAGAAAGAGAAAGTAGCGGCATGTAGGGCAGAATTTAATAGACATATTAGTTTAGTGATGCTAATCCTTGCACAAGAATTAAAATCAAATTTGTCACGCTGGCTTTAGGCCCTCTAGGTTGGGACAATTAGCTATCATTATAGTTGATCGCGTATAAACACTTCTATATAAAAATATATAGCAAATTTATACAAATCCGTCGTGCCAGCGGAAAATTGACGCGGCCAATTTTCAAATGGGCTAGTAGACCTCCCGCAAGCCAACATGTCCATTAATTCTATTCACGACCATCCACTCAACGCGTTTCTCCGTGAACGCAAAGTAGACGGACGTGGCGGAACATGGACCGTCACTAAAATGAGCAAGGACGGTGGGGGTAAATGGAACATCGCTGATGCAGATTATGACCAATTCCTTGATCTGCTTCACGACTATTTGTTTGTCAAGAAGCTGCGTGCACAGAATCTTGTAGAACAACGTCGTCCTGATGGCTTCAGCCCACTCCTAATTGACCTCGACTTCCAATATTCGCCAGAACACGCAATGGAACACCGTTTCTCTGAAAAGGATATTAAGTCATTTATCAAAATTTACGTACAGACACTAAAAGAATTCCTTGATACTTCCGGTCAAACTGATCTCCGTTTCTTCGTCTGCTTGCGTGATCGTCCCTATGAAAAGAAAGGCGGTGCTACACGTGTCCTAAAAGACGGTGTGCACATTGAATGTCCAGACCTCAGTCTGCATTCAGAGGTGCAGCAGGTAATTCGGCAGGCGATGCTAGAGCGAGAGGCTGTTAAGAAAGCGTTTGGGGCTACTGAGTACACGAACGCAGACGCAGATGTATATGATGAATCGGTCATTAAGAAGAATGGATGGTTCTTCTATGGAGAATCAAAGCCTGATATTCCTCCTTATGAGCTCACATCCATCTTTAGTTATAACTGTGCAACCGACTCTTTCACTAAGAAGCCGGTTAATACATATACAAAGCGCCAGCTACTTGGAATGCTAAGTATTCGCCATGATGTTCAGCCGGTTACTCTACCAGTTCATGAGAGTCATCAAGAGGTGTATAATCATCTCAAGACACTACTCGTGAAAGCTCCAAAAGAGATCCCAGCTGCTACGCAGGCGGCTCAGACCGCTGAGGCGGCTGCTGCACGCGAGATGATTGCTGAACTCAGTGCAGCAGTTGATAAAGGCTATACTGAAGGTGAAATTGCAATGGCGCGCCGATTCACTCTTGAATGTCTGACTGATAGCCGTGCAGATGGTTATCAAACTTGGCTCGATGTTGGCTGGTGTCTACACACAATCGACCCCAGTGAAGCCGGCTTCAATCTCTGGATGGAATTTAGTCAGAAATCCCCTAAATTCTCGGCAAATGATATCCGTGATCTCCAATATAAATGGGCAACAAACTGGGGCAAACCACTCGGTTCAAATAGCCTCAAAATGGGTAGCCTCCGTATGTGGGCGAAGCAGGATAATCCTGAAAAATACAAGGAAATTGTCAATGCAGATATTATTGACTTTATCCTTCGTACTGTCCGCGGTGGCCATTATGATCTCGCAAAAGTCATGTATCGTCTCTACAGTGATCGATACACTGCATTTGTAGAGAAGCGCAACACTGAGTGGTTCGAATTCCGCAATAATACATGGGAGAATATTCCGCAGGCATTTAGCATTCGTACGCAGCTATCTGAGGAGTTGACGGACTTTGTCTGGGAGGCGTATAGACAGAAGCGTCGGCAGTTAGAAGATCAGAGTATGACGGAGGGCAATCGTGAAATCAGTAATGAACAGACAAAACTACTTCTAAAAGTAATTGACAAACTTAGTCAGACGGAATATAAGAGCAGTGTTCTTAAGGAGGCCGCTTCCCTTTTCCATGACAAGGACTTCATTTCCAATCTCGACAGCAATCCCTATCTGGTTGGTACTGCTTCGATGGTACTGAATATTCGAACGGAGACTGGCAATCCTGAGCGTCCATTCAAAGTTACATGGCGCCCAGGAAAGGCGAGTGATTATGTCAGTTTCCAAATGGGAAATTATCCAGATGAACGCCTCAAACCGGTTCATTACCTTCCATTTGATCCTGTCGCGGCGGCGAGTGATCCTATTCACCGCGAAATTGATGATTTCATGACAAAGGTGTTTCCTCGCGCCGATCTGCGTGATTACATGTGGCGCCTGATGGCATCGCATTTAGAGGCGATGAATCGTGAGCAGCAGTTCTATATTTGGACTGGTCGTGGTGGTAATGGTAAGTCAGTTCTTGATAAAATTATGCGATACACATTTGGTGATTATGCGACCACGCTGCCATCGACAGTTCTGACGCGTAAATCTGCCGATTCGGGTGCTGCGACACCAGAGCTGATTGGTCTGCGGAATCGTCGCTTCATCACAATGACGGAGCCTGAAACGAAGGACAATGGTGCTGGTGCTGCCTTAAATGTATCACGTATGAAGCAGTTTGCAGGTAATGATATTATTGAAGCGCGTGGTCTATTCCAGGATCAGCAGCGTTTCAAGATTACTGGTCGTATTCATTTGCTATGTAATGAGATGCCGGCAGTCAATTCGAATGATGGTGGTACTTGGCGGCGTATTCGAGTAATTCCATTTGAAGCGTCCTTCAAGGATGCGGATGATCCTGCATGGAAGAATCCTGATGTGAAGCATCTCCACCTAAAAGATTATACGCTAGAGGAGCGGATTAAGACATGGCCACAGGCACTCTTTAGTCGACTGGTGTGGATTTATGAAAATCAGTATTTGAAGAATGGTCTGAAACCTGAGCCAGAGATTGTGACAGAAGCATCGGCGGATTATAGAAAGCGCTCAGATCACTTTGCAGCATTCCGTGCTGCTCGTATTCGTACTGGAACGCATCCTGATATTCAGGAGAGTGAACACACCCTTCAGGATATCAATAAGAAATATAAGCAATGGCATGAGGAGTGTGCCAAAGGTACCCCTATGCTTGGTATTCCAGAGCTGGCAAACAGACTGGAGGAATTCCTGGGAAAACCACAGGGTACACGGCGTGTATGGAAACGTGTAATTGTATTTGATAATGATAATGACGTGGAAGAGTTTGATAAGGAATGTAATGGAGGCGCTGGTGCTAGTGCCGCTGCCTCAGCCGCCGCCATTTAAGCATATGCTCGAATTAGAGCAAATCCAAGAATAACAAAAACAATACCACCTGTAATTAAATAAACAAGTGTTTTTTTATCCCAACCAGTTTGTTTACCTGTGTAAAAGAATGCCATTATAAAAGCAAATGTAAACGTTGTAACAAGAATTGCCAATATATAGTCTTGAAGAGTATAGACTCGTTCACGAGGTTGACCAGTTAGAGGTGGTGCGGTATCTTCAAAGACAACATCTGCAGCATCAGCTTTTGTCTCTAATTCCCGTATTTCACGTTCCAGTTCCTCTTTGCGTCCACGAAGAGTCTCCTCAGTTTTTTTCATATTCATAAGTGTTTCTGTGTTTGGAAAACCATCTTTGAGTGCTTTTGCAGTTAATATATGATTGGCTGCAATAGCTCGTTGATCCGTAAATGCAGCATTTAGCATATCATACGTATCTGCGGGTGCCGCAGGTGCTGATGTTGCCATAACTAGTGTTTAATAGCAAATTTAAGAACTCTTATTTACTAAGGTTTGCTGTCCGCTGCGATGCTTCTGTGAATGTTGTTCCAATTGCGCCGAAGGCGGTAGATAGACCGCCTGCAGCACGCCTGAGGCCAGCCTCGGTAGTTGCTTGAATATTAGTGGGTAGATTTGTGACAAAGTCCACTGCAGCCGGGCAATTAGGGAGTGGCAGTATAGGTCCCGCAGACTGGAAGCGACGCTTATTCCAATAACGCTTATCGCGTTTAAAGAGTGTAAATTGTGCACGGTAAACAATCAAAAAGACGACTATAGCAGTCACTATAAATGTTAGGAAAGAGGCAAGTGGCCCAGTAATTAACCCTGTGCGATAAAAGCCACCAATAATTGTGGCAATTAGGATGCCAAAGAAAATGAATTGGTAGACAAAAATAGTTTCCTGGCGATTTTCCGTTGTCCACTCATTAATCTCAAACTGTCTTGTAGCATTTGTCTTACGCTGATCAACATCACTAACTGCATTTGCAAGATGACTGTTAGTCGTCTCTAAATAATTGGATTGTTGCCCATGTACATATGCATTATCGCGGAGTTTACTAACAGCAGCAAGGCCGGTCAGTGTATCTGCGAGCTGTTTATTTAGAAACTCCGTAGTCTGTCCTGGAATCATACTTGCAGAGGGCCCAAGAGCAGCCGCTGCTGCCGCTACACTCGATGGATCTCCTATACCTGTTACCGCTGCATTAAAACTCTGAAATGTTGGTACAGCCATTCTATTAAGAATATTTTATTTTATCAAACTTTATGAGGCTCTATATACATAAAACAACATACCAAGTGCAATCAGATTCATAAAAGTATATAATAATACTAAGTTAGCATTTGCCTTTGCCTTCTCCTTTGTATATTGAACCATTTTTTTATACACGGCGTTATTATTGCTTGCAAGATCACCACTTTGTTCACTCAGTTTTTTCATACGGACACTTAGATCTGCATTCAGTTTTGCAACATCAGCGCCCATTTGTGGTCCCATTGCCATACGCGCAGAGGTCATTCCTTTCATAATTGCCACTAAATCCATTAGGTATGTGTTCAGTGTCCGTGCTGCAGTTAGCCAGTCTGCGAGTACTGGTGCTGCAATAGAGGCCGACGCGCCCGCTGCTGCAGCTGAACCACCTGCTGTTTCAATGATTTTCATGATACAATAACGGTAGCGAACAGCATAGTAGCAGTATTCGGCCTGCATAGCATTTAGGGCGGTCTCATCTGCTTGTAGATATTCATATACCTCCTGTGGTTTTGCACCAACAGGTGGAGGTGTCGCAGCAGATCCTCGTTTTGCTAACTCATCTAAATGTGTTTTCAACGCCTCGGCAGTCATCATTCCATTTGCATCTCTCGCAGGCGTACCAGATGGTAACGCAGACTGTGTTACATTATATTTAGTTGTCACATCCGTAATTGTAAATACTTCATTGGACTCAGGGCAAGTTCCCTGTGGATAATTAACTGATAGAGGGAACGATGCATTTGGTACACAGCATGCACATGTAGGATCACAACCAGCAGGCATTCCACCATCCTCCTTCCAATGACCACCCGCATTTATACATGCCATTCTATCAGCCGCACCTGCATTACATGTATAAGGTTGATCTACAAAATTTTCATATGAAAATATATGACCACCAAAATTTGTTACTAAGAATACTACACTTACAAAAATAAGTAGTACAATAAGAGGTCGTTTATATTCAACAAAATCTGTCATACTAGTATTACTAATAGAAGAGATTTGACTATTGCTGGGGTATTTTATCTACCAAACATGGTTGAGAGTCCAAATCCAGGTATATTTAATGTCGGTAAGAGTCCTTTGTGGTTATTTCCAGAAGGTCCATGGCCAGTATTTGGTTTATGATTTTTAGGTCCACCGAAGAATCCAAAAAACCCACTATTATGCGCCCCATACCCTTGTCCATGCACTGCCGCCTCTCCATGTGCACCTGCAGTTCCACCCCCCCATATTTTGTATAAATAGTAGATTCCAATTAAAATGAAGACGGCACTAAGAGTGAATAGTGTCGGGATACTTAATTGCCGTAGAGGCCGATCCATTATGTAAAGCTGTTTGTAACTTACATCCTGCTCAACACGTTCTACAGAACGCTTGCGAGCTTCGGAAGTATCATATTCGGCCTTCACAAGCTTCAACTCCTTCTCAAGACTCTTAATTTTTTCTTGATATTGTCCTATATTTGTTGTTATTTGCCCAATATCTCCATTTGTAGACACTTCATTTATAGCTGTACGTAGTTGTCCATTAAGGGCCCTGTATTCTTCTAAAAGTGTATTGACTTCATTGATTTGTGCTGCAGTTAGGATGCGCGGTGTATTGAGATATTCTCCCAGTCGAAAATTTAAATTATCTATGCGAGTTTGATATTCGTTGGTTGGCAAAACCATCTAGTTTCTTATTACATTAAAGTGCACATACACGATACATAGTATAGACGCCAGCAGATGGTGATGGACGTGTAATCTTCACAATATCACCCGGAACTAGGCCAAGCCAACGAGCCTGCATATCAAAGTGGAAACGAATAATTGGCAGTTGGGATTTAGAATTTACCATTAGGGACTCTAGCAAAGCAGCGTGCTCCTCCTCTGGTACAATCTCATGCTTTGGTACAAGCACATGCTTTGTAGGATTATTATTCAAACTATAAATGGCAAATGCAGAAACACGGAGCTTATATTTGACCCATTCAGTATAAGCAATTTGTGTATACGCTTCACCAAGCTCCGTGGCCTTTACCATTAGAATAACCTCCATCTGCGTGAAATCAAAATCACCCTTCATTCGACTCTGCACCAACTCACTAACTGGAATCTTTGGCTTTGCTTCTATATAGAGAACAGCGCATTTACGCTCTCGATCATCTTTATGAGGTGCCAAGAAATCAGCCGATGTAAGATATGTGGACATTGACTTTGTCTCTTTTGGAGAGAACCGACTAAATGGCCCGGTTTCATAACCACGGCTTTCTAGTAGTTCCATTAGTGTGAGACGGCTTTTATAGAAGATATTGGAATATTCAAATTCTGAAGTGGAAGACATTCTATCTGCTACAGAATTTGTAGGAATTTAAGCAATCAATTTTTAGGCGGTGACATGAGGGCCGGGATGTAGCCATCGTTGTTTACTCCAGCTTCTTTACAGTTACAACAGTACTAGCTGCAATTGGCCCTTGACTTTCACCAACCATTGCAGGTCCTGGACGTCTGCCTGCTGCGCCCCCAAGTGTTCGTCTGCCACCTCTGGATGCAGGTGGCTCTGCTGCTGCCATCATTGCAGGGCCTGCAGTTGGCAGGGGTCCTGCCGCAGCTGCGATCTCAGCTTCATTTAGCCCTTCAAGGCGCATTGCCTCAGGGCTTGTATCAACACTTAGAATAGGTCCTTCACCAGGTAAAACTGGTGCAGCCGCCTGTTCTAATGCTTCTGCCTCACTAACTGTACTATTAGGAACGCCCGCTTCAGCTACTTCAATGCCGCCCTCAACTGCTGCCTCGTTCGCTGCCTGCTCTGCAGCTGCTGCTGCCTCTGCCGCCGCTTCGACACTCTCTGTCAGGATGCCTGGCAGACCTGCAACTGCCGCTGCTGCCTCGGCAGGCGCAGATGCAGCACCTGCCAATGGTACCAAGGACATTCCCAATGTCCTCGCCGCTTCCTGAACCTCCTCTAAACGTGCTTCTGTAGGTGCATCCACAAGATCAGGGATCTCAATCTCCTCTAATTGACGAGGCTCCAAGACCGCATCTGCATCGCCAGGCGCTGCCCCCTCATCCAGCTCGGAAATTGGTACTGCCAACTTCTGAACACCCTTTGTTGTCACAAAACGCATACTCATATTCAAATAAACATTGAGCTCCTGTTCAAGTAATTTCGTTGCATAAGGAATCTCAATATTTGTGATCTCTGCAGTCTGTTTTGTATTTGGAGGGACAACTTCCAAGTTATTTACAGTAGAACCTGAGAATTGCAGAGGACCATCGCATAAACTACAAATAGCAATACCAAGGCGGGGATTAAAAATTGGTACAGTACCACAGCCAGTGCATACAGGGAATGTTTGACCATCGCTACGTGTCATAAAGGATTCGCGTTGGAAACCTGCTGCACCATGGCAGACAATTGCATCACGCTCCTGTTCACCAATCTTCAAACCACCTTGTGCACCGCGACCACCTGTCGGCTGATGTGTGCGCTGCTCTTTTCTCCCCTTATCACGCGCCTGCCATTTGTCCTCCACCATATGTTTTAGACGCATACCATAAATTGGTGCAATAAAAATATCGCAGTCAATCTGCTGACCAGTCATACCGTTATAGAGAATTTCATTACCATACCGTTCAAACCCGAGCTCTTCTAATTGATCGCCGGCGGCCATTGCAGGTGTGCCTTCATTCATGAAGGTAGTGCCGTCGACATGAGAGCCGACGAGTGCGCCAACTTTGCCCATGATTTGTTCCATGAGCTGACCCATTGTCATACGTGAGGGGATGCTGTGGGGATTGACGAGGAAATCTGGGACGAGGCCAGTAACAGTGCGTGGCATATCATGACCACGAACAAGCATGCCAATGGTGCCTTTCTGGCCGTGGCGATTACTGAACTTGTCACCCAATTCAGGTTTACGATCCTGGCTAACACGAATTTTCACAGTGCGCATACCAGTATTACTGACAGTCACAACAACATCTTCCACGCGCCCCCTTGTCCATACCTGGGGTGTTACAGATGCGTCCTTAATTTCACCACGATCTGAGATTAAATATGCGCCGACAATAACGGTTGTTTCATCGACATATTCACCAACTTTCACAATACCACGATCATCCAATTTATTGTAATCGAGACCTGGTTTGAGATCCATCCAGGCGGTAATGCTTGCGGGGTTACCAATACGTGTTTTTACAAACGCAATATCATCATCCTCCTCGCGCACCTCATAACTGCGATATGCAATCGAACGGAAAAGACCGCGATCAACCGCGTCACGATTAATTACAATACCGTCCTCCTGATTGTAGCCAGTATAACAGCAGAGTGCAAGTACAATATTTTGACCATATGGCAACCGTCCTTCACCAAAATAATCCTGATAAATTGTACGAGTTAATTGGCTCTCACCATAACAGAGAATATGTGCATTGTTATCATATCGATTCTGCCAGTTAGTAGCATATAGGGAGAGTGATTGTTTGGACTGTGCACATCCGAGCTGGTTACGAGGGGACTGATTATGATTGGCAAAGGGGATTTGGGAGTTGACAACAGACAAGATGGTACTTGGGTGAATTTCAATATGTGTTGTCTCAGGCACAATTTGATCAGGGAAATTTGCAATATATGCCTCATTCTGTTCATAAGGGTCAACATACTCAATAGGCGATACATAGCGAATGAGATCATCTTCATACATTTGGAATGTGACATTATCGATATCTGCAAGGGGATCTTGGAATGTGGATGTGGTGAGGTCAAGTTGTTCACGTGCAGGATGATTACCCATGACAAGATAGCGCCAAGTAGGGAGTGTTAGAAGGCGTTTATAAGGAACACGTGCCTGTTGTACTGCCTTCAGTTTTGCAGCTGAATTATTCGATGCTCCTGCTCCAGCTCCAGCTCCTGCTGCAATATTGTTTAATACAATTAGAGGTCTTACAGGTCGGCCTTCATCCATATATACAGCAATTTGTTTATTGCGGATATTGAATGTGATGGATGTGGTTGGTGGGAGGAAGCCAGTTCGTTTCATGAGTTTGAGGAGTCGTGTGAGTCGTTGGGCGGTAGCGGTGAAACCTACAATACCAGCATTTACATAAATGGGAACCATTGATATGCGTTCCTGATTATTCACTTCATTGCAGTTGCGAATATTCATACGTCGGCGTAGCCAATCAATGAAAGTTGTAGGATCAGTACCAGTGGAGATATATGTAAAAATACTCAAATTTTTAGCAACACCGATAGATGAGCCACCAGGTGTTTCATTTGTGCAGAAATATCCAAATTGACTGGGGTGTAAGTGGCGCGGGCCTGTGAGTTTGAGGCTAGTATCGAAACTATTAACAACACGTCGGCAATGGCTCATAAAATCAAGGTAGGACATACGAGAAAGTGCTTGAAGTACACCACTTTTCTCTTCACCCATACCTTCTCCCCAACGACCCTTAAAGCCACGATTAAGTCCTTCGGTAATAAATCCATATGTAAAAATGCGATCAACATTTGTTTTTTGAAAGATATTTTTGAATTGCTCTTCCTGATAATTGGATTGATTGTACTTGTATTCTTCACCAACAGTTTTATTGATAAGACGAATCCAGTTCTTATAGACACCTGCAAATAGCATCTGCGTCAGGAATCCGCTAGTGAGGCACCGCTGATTGCGGGTATCATCTTTATCGGTTGATGTATCAATTCCTGCTGCAACACGGAGGATTGAGCGGATGCAGTCACCAAGGAACATTACACGTGCCCGTGGTTTATTTTCAATATGAATGAAAAACTGGTTGTGTAAAATATCGAGTACATTTGCTTCACCGAAGCCCTTAGTAAGTGTTTTAATATATTGAATACAAATCTGTTTTGTAAAGAAAGGAACCGCATTTGCCATTGAGGGAATCAGCATAGGTCCGAGTAATTTTCGTTCGGCGCCATTAGGGTCAGGGAAAATTATGTCAAAAATTTCTTCGTCAGTTTGTACACCGAGTGCACGGAAAAGCATGAAGACTGGAAGAGGTTTACGAACAAACGGAATACTTACCATAAGTTCACCATTTGGCGGGGCCTTCTTTGTTTTTAGACCATCTCCTCCAAAACGCGTCTTTGTACGCATAAGAGCAAATGATACACGTTTTACTTGACGAGTTTGAGGAGATAAACATTGGATTGTTGCATAAACATTTACAAGAGGGTCATTCTTTTGTAAGGATGTATAGAGCGTATTAAATGCTTGCTCTTGGCGGGTAATAAGAATTTTCTCGGATCCGTCAATGACAAAGTAGCCACCGTGATCATGCGGGCATTCGCCGGCCTGTTGGAGGAAAGCAGATGATTTACCATTTAGGGAGCAGAGACTGCTATGTAACATAACAGGAATTTTAAAAAGAGGATAATTGGGCACGGTGTCTTCTAAAATAACACGACTTGTTGGCATGTTATTTTCAATAGTCGTATAAGTGACACGTGTAAAGATATCAACATATACTGTAGTACCATAAGTGAGATTGCGAAGACGAGCTTCATTTGGAAATAAAATGCGAACTTCTTCCGTATTTTGTAGGGAAATTGTTGGTGTTCCTACAGTAATTGCAGAGCTGTCTTCACCTCCAATGAAAATTTCAACCTTATATTTATATTGATTTTCAAATGATTTATGTTCAATAAGGTCTTTTAGGAGAAGGATAGGGTTATTAGAGCGGATGATTGCTGGCATATCTTTTTTGATGAATTGGTCATATGATTGGATGTGATGGCGGGTGTAAGGGTATTCATTTGTTTTGAAATATTTATCAATTAGATGGCGTGCAAGTTTGCGGCTATCTGCAATGATTGCTGCAAGAGGCGAATCATTTGCTTCTAATGGTGAAGCTGCTGCCGCAGCCGGAACTGATGGTGAACTCATCCTACGAATCTACTGTAATATAGGTTTGTGGTCTTCTTTATAAGGGCGCGCCTGCAACTTGGGGGGCGGCATTTAGGGATTTGTTAGAATAGTAACGAATCTCTAAATGTTGTTTTACTTCATGTATTAAGGGAGGAGTAAACGAGAGTCAGGATCAACTGCAGATGGAGATTGTGGCATAGGTTGTCCTTGCCAGAACGACTTTGCATCATGGATAACTGTTGTAGGTTCTGTACGTAGAATAATATTATTACCTCCACGCTGTTTACGATTACGGCGGCTTCCATCTTTTGCGCGTTGTTTACGGCCACTGCGTGTCATTTTACGGGAGGCTGCGCCGCCGCCTTTTAGGAGTGCTCCACTTCCAACATCACGTGAGACGGTGAGAGCTGGATCGGGAAGTGCAGGGCGTGTCTGACTATCGATGGGTACACCGATACCAAATCCTCGTGCAACATAAGGCAAGAAATCTCCATATGTTCCATAAACACCTGGCTGTGTTGTATATTCTGTGGGTGCACCAGCAAGATTTGCGCTAGTTGCACCACCGCCTTTTTGCTGTGTGCCACCGCCACCACCACGTTTGCGAGTTGCTTTACGCATTGTACGTTTCCCTTCACCGAGGCCCATTGATTTTATATGTTCCAAATACTCCTTTGCTTCTTTCCCATTAATTGATTTATGGAATGTATGTTGCCATTGTTTGGAGAAATTGGCGACTACATCATCTGTAATTGGGCCGCTCGCCAAATCTTTAGCAATTGTTTGTATCCGTTCAAAAGCTTTACGCAATTCAGGTATTGACATGATACCTGTACTACCACCCCCAGTATAATCCATATTACTGTTTATTTAGATTAGAATTCACTGAAAAAGGAGGCATTGCGACCTTCGTTACGTCTGTTATTGCGATAAGGGGCAAGGGCGGGGGCAGCTGGAGCAGCTGGGCGATTGAAAAAGCCGTAGGGTGGTCCCGCCGCTACCGCTGCTCCTGGGGCTGGGCCTTGAGGATTAAAGAAATTAGGTTTGTAATTGGCCACTGTATTTGCAACATTTGCCACAAACTCTCTACCAGTATTTAAGGCATCACTTACAGCATTTGTAGCCGTATTTGTTATATTTGAAAGTGTATTTGTAATGTTATTTAGAGGTGTTGTAGGGGATGCTGGAGATGGAGGTGTGGCTGTTTCAGGAGAAGGTGAATCTGGTACTGGGACTGCGCCACTTTTCCAGAGACTAAAAATGAATCCGATTATAAATATTGTAAATACACTATACATAATGCCAGGTGCATAGGCTTTTAGACGGTCTGCCCATGTTGCAAAACGATATTCATCACGAAATAGTTTATAATGATGAAAAATACCAGCAGTTAAGAGAAGTGTAGAGGCAATTAGGGTAAATGTTGGGCCAAATTGGGGAATTACAAAAAATACTATTAAAACTGCGACGAGCAGTAATAAAAATCCAGGTATTAGCAACTCCATTTACAAATACTGTTTGCTAGATAGATTTTCTCTTTGAGCGACTAAATGACCAATATATGCGTCTAAATCTTCTCAATAAGATCCACGTGTGTAAGGAAATGTTTACGGCAACACATACGCCGGAGTCGCAGCTGTTTTAGAGCCCTTCCTTCAGGTGTATCAATCGTTTGTGTACCATCAATATATATCGTGGAATTCTCTTTGTTATCACCCCTGTACTGATTCAGTAGTTCTTGATATTTTCGCCACTTATCTGCAATAAGTTTACCACAATTCATGCAACGAATAGGAATGATCATTTTATAAGTGTTGTTCTACTGTCTCGTTGGAGAGTCAAATGAATCAATTTTCACCACTGCCGCTTCCTGAGATGCGTTTGTTCATGTGTGCTTCACTTCCGGCAATTAGACAGATGACAAGTGTATTATATAGCAGTGGTCTAAATTATCAGGGTCGTAATCCTATGGGCAGTGAAATGCGTGGTATGGAGAAGCGCCTAACGGAAATCGAGAACACATTCGGGGGTGTTAAGGGGCAGATGGAGCAGTTTCTGGCGAGTCAGTCTGGTGGATCGAATGAAACGACAAAGAAGATTGCGGAAATGAAGGAGCAGTTAGAGGGACAGCAGAAGGAGCTAGATGCTAAGATTGTGGAGCTGAAGGGTCAGTTAGATAGTATTCAGTCATTATTCGATGTGCTAAAAATGCGTGTTGATCGTGCAGATGCTGCAGTTGCAGCTGCGTCTGCTGCTGCAGCCCAGGCAAAAACTCTGGCAACCAATGCTGCCGCCGAGGCTGCCTCTGCTAGTGCAGCAGCACATGCAGCTGCCAGCAGCACGTCTGCTTAGACTGCTCCAGTCTTCTTAATTTTACGAAGTACAGATTCCTCTACATGAATATCATACTCGTTACGCAACTTGGGTACAAGTTGTCTAATTGCTAAAGATGGATACGTCTTCATAACTTGCAAAATTGTTTGCATTTCTTCTGTTTTTGCAATTATAACATCATCCTTTGTTTTCTTAGGGTGAAATACAAATTTTTCAAAAATATTTTTGGGAGCCTTATTTTCTTCGGAGGAGTCGCTGCTGGTGTCTGCAACTGCCGCAGTGGGAATTACTAGACGGCGTTCAGGCCCACTACTTGTTTGTTGTACGGGTCCAATTTCAATCTGTCCTGCATGATGTGCATCATGGCATGCCTGACAGACAACGATTAAATTCCGTAGATCATCCCTCGCAGACCCATCTGCAAACCTAGATCCCGCTCGTGATCCAAGCGCTTCCACACGAGGCCTTATATGATGTACTTCCAAATCTCGCACAATTTCATGATTACAAACCTCGCAACAACGACGCGTCAATGCACTATTCCACGACGATGTTTCTGCCTCCACTTCCGATACAGTACCTAACAGTCTGCGCCTATATGTATGCGCCTTCTCCAGAAATGCCACAGGTAAATGCATAGCACGCGCGACTTCTAGACCATAGAGTGTTGATCCAGGACCAGGTTTGAGGCTGCGATCATAAATGAGGCGATCACGTGCTGCATCATATGTAACACGTAAATGCCAGACAGCTAAACTAATACTTTCAGGAGATGGTAGAATTTCAAGGAGACCATGTAAATGTGTTGCGAAAAAATAACGGGCATGTTTTTCAGCCAGCCAATCAATGCCTGCTGCAACAATCGCTTTTGCAGATTGGGATTCCGTGCCATTACATAATTCATCGCCAAGAATCATTGATCCTTTATCAGCGGTATCTAGAAATTCCCGCATTTCACTCATTTCAACTGCAAAGCTTGACATACCTGCCCATAAATCATCGCGATTAATAATACGTGTATAAAGGGCGGTAAAAGGGGAAATATTGCATGAAGAGGCGGGGACAAAACAGCCACATTGTGCAAGATGAATTGCAATGCCAATAGCCTTCATGAGAGACGATTTTCCAGATGCATTCATACCATACACGAGCCATCCTCGAGAAGAATTATTAAACTCTACGGTATGTTTAACGTATTCTGTGCGAGTTAGGATGGATTCAATTAGGGGATGGCGAAGATTAGTAGCACTGAAGACTGCTCCGCCATCTTGTGCGGGTTCAACAAGTGTGGGGCATACATATCCGCGTTGTGCAGCTTCGATGGCAATGCATCGGGCAATATCGCAGCGTTCAATCCATGCTTCGAGTTGGTCCCAGATTCCATCGGCAGCAGCAGTTAGGCGATTGCAAATATCGGGTAAGACACTTTCTACGCCACGCTTCATTGCCGAGCGCAAACGGTTAACGCGATCATTTAGGGTACTGAGCCACGGTGCTTCAATCCAGGATGCAGATTTGAGAGCACGTAGTTTTGCATCACGAAATGCAGGGACAAGAGCCGCAGCTCCACCAGGCTTGAGTGCCCGTTCAAGTTCTTTTGCGGCAACTGGTGTCGCCTTAATAGCATAAGGAACAGCTTCTTGTGGCTCTATACGGACTGCGTTCGAATCTGCGGCAACAGCTGCGAACGATTTACAGCGTGTACAGAAGTCCGCTGCTTCACGTGCTGCCACTGCCAAGTTTTCCTCGCATTTATGGAGTTCTGCATAATGTGTTGTACTAGTTTGGAGAAAGGTGATATCATCAGTTGCACGGCAGGCTTTATCTACGCTGAATTCAGTTTCAAAGAACTCTGTGCGCCATTTGCGAAGTGCGTCGATGAGACCGGTAGGTGGTGCGAGGGAAGCAGGGAGGAAGGCAGGGAGGCTTTCAGCGGCGAGGTAGCTTTGATGGAGGCAATAGATGTCAGTAGGATCCAATTGTGCGCATGTGAGGCGACGGTGGAGTCGTGGCAGATCATAGATTTCTCGCAGGCGTCTGAACACTTCACGTCCATTCTCCTCGGTTAGTGCCTGCATTTCTGTAATCTCCCTAAATGCTGCTTGAAGTCGTTCACGATCAGTTAGTGGTGTGAGTAGGCGACGCTTGATTGCCCGCCGTCCCATTGGGGTAACACATGATTGGAAAAGACTTAGAACACTATCTTGGAGTCGTGGTGCAATAATTTGTAGTTGTGTAAGTGCATTATTACCAAGAATCATATGTGACGATGCAACATATGCGCGATTAATATGTAGTTTTTGAAATGTTGAAGGATTCATTTGTTTGATAAATAGAAGGAGTTGTGTAAGAGCTGCCTCTTCAGCATTAGCAATAGTAGTATCATTATCTGCACAAGCACTCATGAGTCCGAGCCATTTACGAACAGGCAGTAGGCTTTGAATATTATAAACTTCACGGAAGAATGCTTCGCGGTTATGAGATTGTGCAAGGGCGCCTAGGGAGGGTAGGTGGCGGAGGTGTAGAGCAGATCGTGGATAGTTAAATTGACGACGGAGGTATTCTTCGGATGGCATATTGATTGCATCACCCGCCCAATACACAATGATTTCAGTTGTTCCTTGAACATGTAGGAAGTGTGCGAGTTCATCACATTTCCAAGAGTCAATGCGGCCATATGTTTGACCACCCGTTGTGACAGTTATACCGGTTGAAAGATCAAACGCAGCTGCACCATACATAGGTGCATCTCCATGGGCAGTTGCAGGTACAAAATAAATACCGCTAATGGATCGTGTATCACCTACACCATTATTTTCAAAGTGAGTGCCGGGAGAAAGAATACGTGCAACTTTGCGTTGAATTTTCTTACCAACTTTTTCGCTAGCCTGATCGACGACAATGACTGTCCAACCGACATCAGTTAGGCGCCCTGCCCATTTATGAAGGGCATCAATAGGAAAGCCCCAAAACATTCCATCATAACCGGCAGGTACATCATCTTTACGGATAGTTAAGCGGATATTAAGGATATCTGCAATTTCTCGTGTATTACAACGAGCCTGTCCAGATTCGGGATCAATTAGATCATATATTTCATAAAAGCCACCAACCATCATAAAAACAGCAGTATTAGGACCATAAATGGGCCTATACTGCTTAAGAAACTGTTCGTAGTCGTCGTACATCCTACAGGATTGTGTAGAAAATTGTCAGAGGCTTGCGCTGTGAGTGTTACACTTTGTCATCTCTGTGGGGCTTTAGATGGGTCTGCTGGTGGGTACAACTGCAAGAGCTGCACATGCATCTTTATACGAATTTTCATTATGCATATATACATAAAAAGTATGATTGGGCGCTTGTGGGATTGCAATGTGATGAAATTTCTGGAATTTTTTATAGCATTCATTATCGGTCATCATATATCCCAGAACTGCGCCTGAAGAAAATGTTGCAATAAATGGCAGGAGCCGTTCTTGAAAACGCAGAAATACTGAATTTGTGATCTGAGTGTACGCCATTCTTGTATAGAAGTCGCCACACACTTTTAGGTTATGCAGTTCCTGTACATACAGCACGTGCAAGAGAGAGTTTTTGATTGGAGTCTGTAATTGTTGGGAAATTATTTGTTATCAGAACAACAGTATCAATTAGGCACTTAGAGACATCAGTGCTAGGTGATGCGGATGGTGCAGGTGCATTGCTTGCGCTGCCTGGACTGCCTGCGGGTGTAACACTGCCTTGTGTGGCGGTTGCGGCTGCTCTTCTAGCCTGCTGTGCAAGTATTTCCGCAGCACGTCTTGCAGCATCCGTTGCACTTGCATCTGTACCTGCAGGTGTTCCTCCAAATTGTGTCTGCCAACTTCCATCACTCTGATATGGTTGATATCCAGGATCACTATAAGATAATAATCGAATACAATTAAAATCATCTGGTGCGCATTGCATTAATTGCCGCCCACCTTGCGAGTCTTCTTCAAAGTATTGGGAATCAATATATGATGTATCATTCCAGCGACTTCCTGTACGTTTTTTTAAGTAGCTTCCAGAGGATGTGCGGACAATATCGGGACTATTTGCGCTGTAATCGGTTGCATCAAAATAAGAGAGCCATTTTGCAGGGCCTTTCTTTCGATCACGCTGCTCAGGATCACGGTCCATTTTACGAATATCATCTTCCGTTATTTTTCCTTTGATTAATTCCCTATAAATATTTTCTTTATCAGACATGTTTAGTGCTTGCCAAATAGAAGCGGAGCGGTATGCGGCTTCATTTGGAAAATCGGACGCAGTTTTAGCTACTTCAAATTTGGTATTATTATCAACAACTTTTCCGAGACCAAATTTAATAGACATCATTTGTTGCGGGGATTTAACAAATGCAGCAAACCCCTCTACTCCTAGCCAAACCATAAACACCACACATACTATTAACAATAACGCGAGTCGTTTATCAAACATCTAACAGTTAGAGGGATTTTGTTGTAATTAATTTAGCATCTGCATACATTTGCCGTAAAATTGCTTCGGGAGCTTTACTATCTTCCTTAATTATTTTAGCAGCAAGTAGCTCCTTGCGTATTTGATCAATGGAAAGTGTCTTTGTTATTTTATTGAGGCGGCGAGCCTTTGTAACGCGTCTTTTAAGGTGTTGGATACCGAGCGTAACTTTGCGATGTTTCTTGGACTGTAGGGTTGCAGGTGTATCCGCAGGTCCATGATTTTTCTTTGTTAATAATACTTTCATTGCTTTTTGCTTTTTACCACCAAGGACAACTTTTGCAGCAGTTCCTGCACCTGCGACTGCGCCACCTGCCGCCGGAGCTGACGGAGCTGGAAGGTTTGCAGAGTCGGTGGCAGGTGGTGTAGTCGCAGGTGCAGATACAGTCGCAGGTACAACATCTCCGCCTATTTTTGTGAAAATCGTATTTGGTGTATTTGTACTAATTGTTCGCGCTCTTCGACGCGTTATCTTTGCATGTGGTGCAGAACCATCTCCAACCTTAAAAATAGAAGGATCACCTTTTACTGTAATTGTACGAGTTTCAGACATTACTAGTATGCTTATATTTAGCTAAGAATATCTAAATAAAATATATGCCACCCTACTATAACCTAAAGGCTAGCAACAAAATTGAATCAGGGTTTGTCCTGCTACTTGGGTATACACTCGATTATAGAGCAAGCCAATTATCAAGATGACAAGCCATCCCACACCCTCCTATCGTCACATCTTAGATGTGTTCTTTGGTCAATCAGAGGGTAGGCAAATTCTCCATCACCAGATTGAGTCATTCAATCAGTTTATGGAGCATGATATCGCCGAGATTATTCACATGGTCAATCCCATTACTGTTCGTGGCTCTCCAGAAATTCCTCTAGCAGGTCCCCGTTCCGCCCTCGCATCTGCGACTGGACTTTCTACAACTGCTGCCAATGCCCTTATGGGTGGTGCAGTCCCTGCTGGAGAGATTCCACAGGCGCCGGCAGTTCCTGTCAATCACGAGTATGAAATCAATATTACCTTTGAGAAGGTGACGATTCGCAAACCAACAATCTTTGAGAACAACGGTGCAATTCATCCAATGCTTCCCAATGATGCTCGTCTGCGCAATCTTACCTACGCCTCACCGCTTAATGTGGATGTACGCGTTGAAACAACGGCAATTGATCATACACGTGGAAGTGTACGAGAGGTACGTACGCGTGTCTTCCCCAATGTGCATTTAGGCAAGATCCCAGTTATGGTTGGTTCCAAATACTGCCTCCTACATGACCAGCGTCACGTGCATTCCTCCCAGCTTGGCGAATGCGCTGAAGATATGGGTGGCTACTTCATCATCCAGGGTGGAGAGCGTGCAATTATCAGCCAGGAGCGTATGTCTGAGAATCGTCCATTCGTCTTCCGCAACGGTCGCAATAGTTCGAAGGAACATGAGGTCGTCGAGATCAAATGTATTGGCCCTGACAATGACCAAGTCCCTAAAAGCAATGCCGTCAAGATTGTCTTCCATCCTAAGAATCAGCAAATCATGCTCCTGCGCGCCACTGTGCCACGTATCAAGCAAGATATCCCGCTGTTCATCCTCTTTAGAGCCCTTGGTGTGTGCCCTGATAAAGATGTTATGGATCTGATCATTGGGCCTAACAGTAGTGATCATTCCTTTGATTCACTCTTTATGGAGTCGATGATGGAGGCTGGCGATATTCGGACACAGGATGATGCACTCAAATGGCTAGCACAATACATCAATGTATGGTCGGTGAAAAATCAGAAGGCCATTGTAATTGAGGACATTCTGGGCGAAGAGCTATTTCCGCAGATCGGTGGGAAGGAGAAGACTTATGAAAAGGCCTGCTTCCTTGCCCATATGACGCGGAAGGTGCTTTGGACCGCTTGGCGGCGCCAGCCTTCAGATGACCGAGATGCATATCCCAATAAGCGTGTGGATATTCCTGGCTTCCTACTGGCCGACCTTTTCCGCAAGACATTTACATCACGAATGGTCAAGGATATCCGTGCCAGTCTTGGTAAGGAGATTCATGGGGGCAGCTGGCGTGCAAATGGAAATTTTGAGGAGATTGTGAATATTAACAATATTAACAAGATCATCAAATCGACCATTATGGACGTCAATCTGAAGTCTGCAATGGCAACGGGCAACTTCGGCTCCGCCAAGATCGGCAATCAGTCCAAGATCAATGTCAGCCAGGTTCTCAATCGCCTCAATTACATCTCACCCCTATCTCATCTGCGTCGTATTAGTACTCCCATTGAAAAGACTGGCAAACTGATTGCACCGCGCAAACTACATAATACGCAGTGGGGTTACATTTGCCCCTGTGAAACGCCAGAGGGTCATTCTGTCGGTGTTGTGAAGAATATGTCATCGACCGCCTTTGTAAGCATTTATAGTAGTGGAGGTGTTGTCACAGACTATCTTGCAACCCTTGGCACCCTCCAACCACTTGTAGGAACACCTGTCGCAGATCTCCATGAAAATACTCGCGTATTCCTAAATGGAGCATGGATTGGTGTGCTAGGTTCGAATGATGTAGTGAAAACAGTGAAGGCACTTAGAAAGGCTAAGCAGAGTGGTGTCATCCATATTCATACGGGAATTGTTTGGAAGCCTGCACTGAAAGAGCTATGGGTCACCACGGAGGCTGGGCGTATGTTGCGCCCACTGTTTGTGGCCGAGGGGCTGCGTGAGATTGAGGCAGACAAGAGCGGATCCCTAAAAGCGGCAGTTGAGGCAATTAGGGATTGGAACCAGCTTCTGTTGTGGCAGACGCCTGGTGGCCATCATCTAATTGAATATATTGATGCTGGTGAAACGGAAGGAGCCCTAATTGCTATGAATGTAGAAGACCTATGGACAAAAGCGGATGCATATACGCATACGGAAATTCATCCTTCAACTGCACTTGGTACACTTGCCAGTAATATTCCTTTCCCTGACCACAATCAATCGCCGCGTAATGCGTATCAGTGTGCAATGGGTAAGCAGGCAATGGGCATGTATGCCTTGAATTATCTGGAGCGGTTTGACACAATGGCACATGTACTCTCGTACGTGGATAAGCCGTTTGTCAGCCCCTTTATGAGTAAATTCTATGGTGCACAGAGTTTGCCGTCAGGTCAGAACATTATTGTGGCAATTATGACGTATTCGGGTTACAATCAGGAAGATTCAAACATGATTAATCGCGCAGCTCTAGAACGCGGGCGTTTCCGCAGTGTATTCTATCGTACCTATAAGGATGAGGAGCGAAAGAATCAGAGCAGTGGTGAAGAGGAGCGATTCTGTAAGCCTGATCCTGAATTGACGAAGCAATTGAAGAATGCAAATTATGACAAGATTGGACCTGAGGGTTTCATTCCTGAGAACGTCTATGCAGATTCCGAGGACATCCTAATTGGCAAAGTCGTTCCTCTACGAGTACCAACTGGTCAGGTGACGCCTGCAGGTGCCAAGAAGTTCCGTGATGTGAGCCGTACAATGCGCAATAATGAGGTTGGTTATGTTGACAAGATCTACAAAAATCGTAATGGTGAAGGATACTCCTTTGTGAAGATTCGTATGCGTCAGGATCGTATTCCAGAGATTGGAGATAAATTCAGCTCGCGCCATGGCCAGAAAGGCACAATGGGAATGATCCTGAATCCTGAGGACATGCCCCAAACGGCGGCTGGTATTATTCCTGATATGATCATTAATCCACACTGCATTCCTAGCCGTATGACAATTGCACAGCTAATGGAGACCCTACTTGGCAAGATGTGTTGCGAGACAGGTGCGCTGGGCGACGGTACACCGTTCAATAATACATCTGTGGACCAAATTGCACGTATTATGCGTGACGAGTACGGTCTAGAGCCATATGGGAATGAGATCCTCTATAATGGTTATACTGGCCGAATGATGGAGACGTCAATCTTTATTGGACCAGTGTATTATCAGCGTCTACGGCATTGTTCTGCGGACAAGATTCACAGTCGTGCGTCCGGCCCGCTAGTGATGTTGACGCGTCAGCCCGCGGAGGGTCGAGCACGTGAAGGAGGTTTGCGTTTTGGCGAGATGGAGCGTGATTGTGTGGCTGCGCACGGTGTAACTGAGTTTACAAAGGAACGTTTGATGGAGTGCTCCGACGCGTTCCCATGCCATGTATGCCGTGATTGTGGCCTTCTTGCTATCGCAAATCCAGCTAAAGGAATCTGGAACTGCAAGTCATGTGGTAATACAACAAATTTCAGCTCTATTCAAATTCCATACGCCTCTAAACTACTCTTCCAGGAACTTGAGACAATGTCGATCTCATCTCGCATTCTTACACAGGGGAGACTAAATAATATGCTAACTAATAAATAGAAATGGCTCGTCGTCGTGGATGCAAAGGGGGACTAGTTGCAAGTACAAAAAAGTTTTTTCGTGGTTTATTCAAGGCGGTACCTGGTAAGAAGACAATGAAGGCGGCAGTTAGGACCGTGGAAGCGGCGGCACGTCATCCCCTAAAAACTGCTGGCAAGGTTGGTTCTTCTGCACTCAAGACTGCCAAGAAGGTTGCACGTAACCCACTAAAAGCGGCTGGCAAGGTTGGGTCCTCTGCGATTAAGACTACACGTGCTGCAACTCGTCGTGTACGCAAATTAATAAAGTATTAACCATGCGCATAATTGCTTAAACACATTTACAAATATATGAATAGTTGTAAATGGTTTCAATAGATGATTTGAAAAAATATAAGGTGTTGTTTGGAGGTTGTGCGCGTAATAATGGTGTGCATTTAGACAAATCACTGGCACTTATGGAGGAAATGCGGCAGTTATTTTCACCTGAATCAGTCATTTATATTATTGAAAATGATTCAACTGATAATACTGTTGAAAAGTTACAGCAATTTGAACAATCTCACAAAAACGTATATATTTATAAATTTAATGGACTTGCGCAAAAAATCCCTAAACGTACTGTACGTCTGGCGTTTTGTCGTAATTTTATTGTAAATATTATACAGTCAAAATACGCAGATTTTGACTTTTTTATAAATATTGATTTAGATAATATTTTATGCAATGATACGATAAATGGATTAAAACGTTGTTTTGAGGTTGAAGAGAACTGGGACGCATTGTTTGCAAATTCACTACCAGTTTATTATGATATATGGGCACTTCGAAGCAGACAGTTAGGAATTACATATGATTGCTGGGATCGTATTCATCATGATGCACAGAAAGGAATTCCATATTATGTTTCAAAGATACCGCATGTAAAAGCATTTCAAAAGGCAATAAATCCTGGTGATGGACTGATTGAGGTACAATCTGCCTTTGGTGGTTTTGGTATTTACAAGGTGGCGGCAATTAGAGATTGTAAATATGTTGGAGAAATTAAACAATGTGAATTCAATGAAACAACAGCTTGTAATACAGAATGTTGTGAACATGTGCAATTTCATTATGATATGATTAGTAAAAACAATGCAAAATTATTTATTGCACCATTCCTAAATGTTACGACGGCAATGGAGCATGTGTAATTGGGTCGTTCATTTTTTTGCATGTAGATATATTGCTGCACCAAGAAGAACTGCAGCAGCTGTTCCAAGTGCTATATGTTGTGTTGTGCAGTTTGCCATAAATCCCTCTTTATTGGCGGCCCCTGTAGCAGCGGCTAATTCACGTTGATATGTATCACGGTCAATATAACGATCGACAACCCAGCGTGTCTGTTTGGGAATAGGACCAAATTCATTTCGTTCACCATCATATACAACAGATTGTACATTCTCAACAAGTGGCTTCTTCATATCTAATTGCCCATTTTCATCCAATGCATATAGGCGATTAATAGAACTGCCGACACGAGCAGTAATTTGTTTGCAGCGTGGGTATGCGGAGCCAAATAGTGCGCGGACAACGGGTCGTGGATTTAGGGCATCTTTGACATCCTCCATCATTGCTGGCCCAAGACCTTTTAGTGGTGGATAACCCATTCCTTGAAGCGCAGCCTGCATTCGCCGACCAAGCGCATCACCTTTCGGTATTCCCTCAACATACTCATACATCAGTTCTCCATTAGAGCACTTCTGTGCAGTCTTTAAAAAATAATTAACACCGAGTGGATACGGTTTAAGGGACATTTCTCGGGTAAATTTATTGGACGGTGCGCCAAATCCAATCATATCAGCATAAAAAGCGACACCCCTAATTGCATCGACAGTTGCATCAAGGCTTCCTTCATCACGCACATCAATTTGATTGGGTAGTACTAGTTCATCCGATGGATCATAGGGTGGTCCAAAAAATCCTATACCAGACTGTGCCTCGGTCGGTAAAATTGTATTACGTATTTCATTTCCATATTGTTGGACTAATGGAATACTCTCCGCCATTCCTTACTAACAACATAGCAAAACAAAATTGAAATTGCGGTCCAAACTTTTAGCAAGTAACAAGCCGTTATGGAATCATTATTTACAGGACTTCAGAGAAATATTGTGGGGGGTAGTGGTGGTGGTTGTGGTGGCGGTGGTGTGACCACTGCTGCAGGAGCTACTTCAAATGACAATTATGAGAAATGGTGGAATGCATTTAGTGATGAGAATGTTGTTCCACCTGAAGAGGTGAATGGAGAGTCGCAGGTATGTAAGTGCGGAGGTACAAGTGAGGATGTTGTCTATGATGACGTGTCGGTGTGTAAGAAATGTGGGGAAGTGATTGGTCGGTTATTTGATACCACAGCGGAATATCGATTCTTTGCACATGATGATAAATCTGGTGATCCTTGCCGTGTAGGGGCCCCGCAAGATCATCGTCTTCCGGAAGCATCTCTGGGTACAATGATCTTGGGTGGACAAGGCAAAAATATGTATCGTATTCGGCGGTTTCATACATGGAACGCCATGCCTTATAAGGAACGATCACTTCTCCAAATCTTTGACCGTCTGTCCCTAATTGCCACGAATCATGGTATGAGTGCGTCAATTTTAGAGGAGACGAAAGAAATGTATGTGACATTGCATGAGCTGTGTGATCGTCGTGGGTTGACGCGTGATGCTGTATTGGCAAGTTGTTTGTACACTGCGCTGAAACAGGCGCAGACGCCGCGGAAGCCGAAAGAGGTTGCTGACATGTTTAGTCTTTCTACGGCTACATTTACAAAGGCGCTCAAATTCTTTCAGGAGATCTTTGCACTTGCTGAGCAGAAAGGTGTATTGAAGAAGCGGACGGTTGATACAACATACGGTTCCACAAAAGCGGAAGACTATGTAAGTTTGCCAATTAGCAGACTGCAAATTCCCCGTGCTAAGAGTTTAATGATTGAGACAGCTGCACGTGCTGTTGCAACACTGACGGAGCGTGAAGGGTATAGTGTGGAAAATGTACCTCCATCCCTTGCAGCCGGTTGTGTAGCGTTTGTACTATCAAATATTGAGGGTGTTGATGTAGGCGTAGCAGATGTTGCACGAGCAGCCGATGTATCCGTTGCAACTCTACAGAAATGTCTCCGACGCCTAGAAAATCATAAAGATGTGCTGCTAAAGGCAGCAGGACTCACCTAAGAGGCGAAAGAATACCCTAAAGGCAATCATGTACCCTTTCGCTCAAACATAATAACAATTATAAGTAATATGGGCGCGGGTCAATCAGCTCCTCAAGTTCAATTGAGTAGAGACACCTTATTGAAGTCGACACAACCAATGAGAGATGTGGCGGATGCTGCTTTACGGGTGATGTTAGAGAAGATTACTCCACGTGATCTGCTTAGTTTATCGAGTCCTTCAGAATGTAGTAAATATGTAATTGTAATTGGATCAGCGTTTGACCAATTTTTTCGAAGTGTTGATGTTGTACCGGTGTTGAGAGGGAAGCCACCGCAGACAGTTTATTTTCAACGCGCAGACATTCTAACTGGTCGTCAATTAAGTGGTGATCCAGTGTATGCTGCATATCGACAGAATGTCTGTAAAGCACTTGGTTATTTTTTCACAAAATTCTTCCAAATTTTTGCAGCACTTTCTTTGTCTATTTTTGATGACCCCAATTTACGCCCAGGTACATACGACCCTTATAGAGTGTTACCTTCAGGAATGGGTGTAGGTTCACGTCGTTATGGATCTGTATTAGGGGATTATCCAATGAGCATGGGTTTGCGGCCTGGGTCTGGAACAATGCATGGTGGTGAGGAGAGGGATAGTAGCGATGAAGAAGAATTACAAGAAGGAGGTGGTCCATCAGAAGATTTTCTAAAACGTATATTGGACTGGAATCGTCCTAGAAGATTTCGAGGAATTGATGGCGACTATTATGATGAGTACAGACTTCTCCCAGGAGGGCAAACACGAAGCGGTTTCTCTATTTATTATTTACCTGGTAAACCTATTTATGATGGTCGGTTCAGTGTAATTGATACATTTAATAATAAAGAAAAATTAGCTGTTCGTGTATCAGTCAAAGTTGCAGGCGATGAAGTATCAATTAGTCCACGATATATATATCGTGATAATGGTACTTCATATGCAGCAGATTCAAATATTTATATGAAATTCCGATTTACAGGAAGTAAATATAAATTAGAGTATGACGAGGGTACTGATAAGTTTTTAGCCTCAAAAACAGAATATAATTTTTCGACGGCAATTAGGGCCATGATGGACTATTTTTTAGAGGGTGGTGGTAGTGCAAGAGACAGAGAAAGAGATAGATATAGGGAACGTGATTATAATTCAACACGGCGGCGATATGATGACTCTTATAGGGATCGTAATTGGTGGCGGGAAAGAGAACGGGAACGAGAAAGAGAACGGGATCGCGATAGGACGAGAGAACGGTTGCAGGATGTGTATGGAAGCAGATCGGTACCAGAGGAGATTCGGCCAATATTCACGGCACTACAGGGCCAAATGCGACCAGTTGCACATTGTGTTGCACGTTCATTGCAGCTGATCAACCTTGATGCACTAGCAGCAAGTGGTGGCCGAACACAATTTAGTCATATATGTAATTATAAATTCCTTGAGCCACACCCTACTGGCCTACCTGCGCCTGGACAGGCCCTAAGTGGCAGCCCTGGTTTAAAATCATTAGAAACGCTCTTTTATGTATTCCAAAACAATGCCGTCCAGATTAGCGATGCAAACCGTCAAGAGTATTTAAAATTTATGATTGAACTTGGAAAAATATATGACAACTCTCCTGAGAATATGCGCGAAGGTAGATTTAAGGAATTAATAAATCAAGTTGACGTGACAACATGTACACGTTTGGGTGAAACACGGCAAGCTCTTGCTTTGACTGGTGATCAAGCTGAAATTGCAAAAGCTGCTGTCATGAAATTGTGGGCAAAACAATTAGAACATACCCGCGAAGTTGATAAAATCTTTGCACAAATGTTCTATGTTGATAAGGCAACACGGCAAATTCGCATATCTCCTAATATATTGCATTTAGGAATTCCTGGTCTTGATGCAATTGCAGCAAATGCACGACGACTACTTGTTAAATATTATACAGACTGTGAATCTGAATATCAAAAAGGTGTGAAGGAAATTGTTAATGAAGGTATAAAGGCATATCAAAGAATTATGCAGCGTGATAGTGCACCTGGAGTGATGCGGCCATTAGGGCCACAAAGAGTACCAGGACAACCAGGACAACCAGGACAACCAGGACAACCAGGACAACCAGGACAGCCGCCGCGACAGCTACAGCCACAGCCACAGCGACAATTACCAGGCTTTCGTCAATTAACAACACCTGCACGTCCACTTGGACGACAGCCAAATCCTAAACAACTCCTGGCAGCAGCAACCCGCCGCACTGGAGGCAATTACACGCGTCGCAATCCACGCTCCTAACTGACCGAAACCTCGTGCAGCACTGGAGCAGTTTGAATGGCAGCTCTCCTCGCAGCAGCTTGGCGCGCCCTAAATCGCTTAATTACAATATAATTGGCTGCACTTATAATTGTAAGACCTATTAGAGCATATCCATATGCAACTGAATCAAGAGATAAGATTAATATAATTCCTGTAATAATTAATCCAACACATAGTATTACTGGAATTATATCTAACATTTTGAGTGGCTTGGTGGTAATTCTGCAGACATGCAGATGGCAGATCAAGTTTTCCTGCATCTGACCAAGTCAGTCAATCAAAGTCGCAGAAACAATTTGGCAGATCCATATAAATTTGCAGTCCACTGAAAGGCATAATAATAGTATGGCCCATCAAGTTTCCATGGAGCAGAGACTGTGCCATTTATAATGGATATATCACACCAGACCCATGCACCTTTGCTTGCAACACCAATATAATCACTAATTGCCTTTGCAGCCATTAAACGTTCAGTTAGAAGAATATTACCACGCTCAAGCCATCCCGTTTGATAATATATAGGTCGCCCATTAAGTGAATGCACCTGATCCGCTGGCGTAAATGCAGCTAAAATACTCCCTCGTAACCCCTTATACTCATAAAGCAGTGTTCTACATGCATTTTCTGATATACCCTTATTAAATAACGCATTTGGATTTTCTACAATATAAGACTCAATTAGGCGGTCTGCAGCTACATCTGCAACTGTATGTATCTGCCGCCAAGTGCTACCTACCTGCCTGTCATTTGTTGGCGGACAATAACGATACACCCATCTGCCTGCTACCAACGCTGGACCTGCTGTTAAAAGTGGCTGACCCTCCTTAAGAAAAATACATGCATCTTCCCCTAATTGTAATAGATCGTGCCAAACTGCATTTAGGAGTTGGGAGCCGAGGGCCTTCTTACGATATGTAGGGTGTACGCAAAAATTGCTTATTAGCCGAAGAGGAAAATCTGCTTGGCGATTGCTGCCACCGTTGCTGCCACCGCCACCGCTGCGCCAGCAGATTGTACCGATGGGCTGCGAACTGATAACACCGCCGGCAGACCGATCAGGCAAACGTAAAATGATCGGTCGCAGATTTTTCACTTTCGCAGAAACAGGGGTAAGTGTCGATATAGGAGCAGGTCCTGTCACGTTCGTACTCGTATTATAAAACTGTCGTAAAAAGTCACAAAATTCGCTTAAATCTGCCTGCGAAGTTACGAGATGGCAGTTAGGAACAGCTGCCGGCTTCTGCCCTGCATCTAATTTTCTCGGCCCATCTGCCGCAGACGCAGATCCAGTTATCTTTGACCATAAAACCGCCATAAATGATGGTAGTTGAATTTTATTCCAAAATGACGTTGCAACATCCATAATTGATTATAAATCAATTAGGAAATTTAAGCAGTTAAATGGCCGCCTGGGTAGAAAATTGAGTGCGGATGATGTAGGAGGTGATAGAGTGTTGACCGTTAAATTAGACTACACGCCCTACCATGCACACCTCTGCGCCTGCGACTCCGCAACAGCAACAACCAGCCAAAATGCGCTGTCAAACATGCCGCAAGAAACTCACCCTAACTGCCTCACTCTGTCGCTGCGGATGCAAGTTCTGCGATCTACATCGACTACCTGAAGATCATTCTTGCACATATGATTACACTACTGAGGGCCGTCTAGCACTCAGTACTGCAATGGTCGCCGTCACCGGCCCTAAACTTCGTGATACACTCTAATTGTCTTTGCCACTGCTGCCGCATGCCTTAAAATATATAGCAGCAATTTGCGGGCACCACCTAGGATTTAATGGTGTTCGCCGGGCCGAATACCAATCAATAGCATCTTTTTCTTTTTTATCACGACTAAGTGTAGCAAATTCCGCAGGATTTTCATGCATATGTTCAAACCAGGCTACACCTTTTGCGAGCCCTGCCTTATTTACACGTCCTGTAAAAATATGATACTGGAAAAACCAATTACGTGGAAAATCACGCTCTTGTCCCTGAAATACTAAACCACTATGTTTCAGACCAATTATGTGCGTAATATGCGCCTCTTCCTGTGTTTCTCGGCGAACATTTTCTTCTAAAAGCGCTTTGACTCCCTTACCTGAACGAATATCTTTTCCTTCCATTTGTCCTTTAGGGGGTTCCCATGTTGCAGCTTGGCGCGGCGATCCTGTACGTTTTACAACAACAAATCGACGACAGTCGGGTGCTGCTCCTTGTTCATGCAGGAAGACGCAGGATCGCAAGTAGACACGCCAACCTTCCGTTGGATGCTCCACATATGCATACGCCTTCGCAGGATCAAATGGCAGATGCTCTGCACCCCTTATAAGGCCGCGCTGAAATACATCATGAATCATATCTATTTAAGACCAAGTTTTTCTTTAGAAAATCTAATATTTGCCTCAATGCGTTCTTTATGTTGTTCAGGTGCTTTTAGGAGAGCACGTGCACTAGAAACAAATGCGGTTTTATAATGACCCTTCCAGAAAGAAATAATTCCAAGTTCATCATCAAATGCCCACTCATAAATACCTGGTTCAGGAAAAAGATAACTTTGATTATACGTACGATTCGTAATTGCAGCACCCATTGCATACGCCTCTTGACTAAATTTATCAAATCGCCTAATACCGTGCAGCACATAATACGGTGCCTCCAGTCGCGTAGGATCAATCTCCATTGCAAGCCACCCATAACGGAGTTTTTCCTCAATTGACGACGTCAATTTAATTAAATTTACATATGCCATATATTTTTCTTGTGCCCAACCATCGACTTGAATACGCCTTTTGTACGCCTCAATCGCTTCATTTATAAGACCAGCATCGCGGAAACTCTGGGCCATATAAAATAGCGTACGCGGGTCATTTGGTTTTGTTAAAAGTTCTGCTTTTAGAGCAAGTCCGTCGCGTACATATTTAAGCGGATCTTGTGACCGCGCACCTTCGCAACGAGCAACCTGCCAAATTGTTGATGGTAACATACCAAATTCCTCGCGCTCTTTACATGCAGGCCATTCATGCACCGCGCCATCATAACGCCATTCATATTTATTCGAAAAAATTTGTACACGGTTATGAGTAATAATACCATGTTTTAGAATAACTCGAAATGCATTAATGGATGGATTAACGGACGCCCAGAACTCATCAGTTAGAGGTTGGCCCTCAATACTGTCATCTGCATCGAGCATCCAAGACCAACCATCGGGTTCCTGCTTTCGCGCAGCAGCTAACGCTAAACTGCGATTGTGTCCAAAATTCACCCATGCATCATCTTGAATTGTGCCTGGCTTACCTGCCTCCTCCATAACGCGCTGAATAATATCTTTTGTGGCATCCGTTGAACCAGTGTCGCTAATTGCATAAGAGTCAATAAATGGAAGAGCAGAACGAAGAGCACGTTCAATAACATGCTCTTCATTTTTTACAATCATTGTAAGACATATTTTAGGGCGTGGTGGTACCTGCATTGTCATTTAGAATGTATTGTCTGGTAGTAATTGGCAAGTGTCATTTAGGATGTTTCGTATAAACCTGTAAATGTAAATGAATCACCTGATGCCCATGTAAATGGCACTGTTCCAGAAACAGCCTCACTCAATGAAGCACCCTTGTCTGCTAAAAGCACAACAGTCGATGTACTTGAATCATATTCATTTATTGTACTGCCTTGGTACCATCCAGAACCGGCTCTGCCAAATACGGTTGGTAACACAACACCAACACCCGTGCGAGCATTTACAGGCAGCGAGAACCGCCAATAACCGGATCCATATGTTGTAGAGGAACCCGCCTGGAAACGTACACTCACAAGTGTTGTTTTTCCTACAGATTTATATCTGCCAGCAATTGAACCATTTCCTATGGCTGGACCAGTAGCACCTGTAGAAGATGTCCAAGTAACAACGTAGGTCAACCATGGATCGGAGTCGACCGCGCCTGTTGCACCAGTTGCACCAGTTAGTCCTATTAGACCCTGTAAACCTGTAGGGCCTGTAGGGCCCGTGGCACCAGTCTCACCTGTAGCGCCAGTAGAGCCGGTTGCACCAGTAGAGCCTGTGGAGCCAGTTGCACCTGTAGAACCAGTAGCACCAGTAGAGCCAGTTGCACCGGTTGGGCCAGTTGCACCGGTTGCACCAGTAATACTAATGCCTGCTAAACCAGTTGGACCTGTAGGACCAGTAGCACCTGTCTCACCAGTAGCACCTGTCTCACCAGTAGCACCTGTCTCACCAGTAGCACCAGTAGCACCTGTCTCACCAGTAGCACCAGTAGCACCAGTTGCTCCAGTAGCACCTGTCTCACCTG
>JACCDO010682673.1_pt1 | contig 48632 bp, 49 predicted proteins | sample 7446101 | NCBI WGS metagenome assembly JACCDO01 (sample SAMN15323440, study PRJNA562643) | freshwater metagenome | isolation source: river surface water | place: USA:Blue River Watershed | collected 2017-08-16 | reverse complement strand
CCCTTTAATTTCTTAACATTGGCTTTCATGGTATAGGTAATTACTTTTCCATCCTTAGAAACTTTCTTGTCTTTTCCATCTAATTTAACATAACTTCCCTTGTATGGACCATAAATTTTATTACGGGAACCTCTGGATGATTCATAGATGTAAAATACAGCGCTGCACTTAAGTTTGTTTAATTTCTTAAGGCCTTCAAATTTGCAGATAGAACGTAATAATTTTCTGGCAGCTGCAACTGGATTTTGATGCATTTTAATGGTAACATCGCCGATATTAACATCTTTACCATTTAAACGAACAACACGGAAATGACGTCTTTTATCGTCAGCGCCACCTTGCATATCCATATCATCAGGTTGGACTGAACCATCATCTGATGACATATCTCCATCATCATTTCCACCCTTCATTAAGTTCTCTAATTCCTTTAATTCCGCTTCGAAATCTTTCTTACTAAAACTGGATTTACTAGTTTTATTACTCTTTGGCATTTTTATATTTATATCCAATATTTTTTTTTTAAATAAATTTATAAAAATTTATTTTTAATAATTTAGTTTATAAGAATTAATTTAGATAAATAAAATTAATAAAATAGATAAAATAATTAAATAGATTAATAAATATACATTTATTCTATTTTTATTAGATTTTTCATATATAACGCGATTTGAAAAAGTTTCTTTAAGTTCTGTATTAGAACTACACACAAATTCATTATTTTGCATTTTTTTCAAATTATCTTTGGCAATATCTGATGAAGACATAATTCTATTATTTTGCCCCTGCATTTTAAATGTTCCATCAAAAGATAATATCCCTGTTGGATTAACACCTATCACATAGCTATCGACCATCTCTTTTTTAAAAGTGTCGGACATATATTATATATTTCAGATATTAATTTTTCATATTTTCTTGTAATTTATCCACTGTTGTTTTATTATCCTTTTTTCTTAGTACAGCCAATTCATATCCTCCTACAATTTGTCTATGAATATCCTCTATATAAAATATTTCAAACCCATTTTTCAAAATCATGTTATACATTTTTTCTTTATCCTGGATATAAAATACAGATTTTTTTATTCTCTTATTTCCATTATCTTGTAAAACAATTTTATCATAATAATAAATCCGGTCTTTATCCTCCATGTCTGGAATATAATAACAATCGTGGCTAAAATTATTTAAATAAGTGAATCCATGTAAATATCCTTTATTGTCCATATAATTCGAACTGTAATATCTTGCCGCAACTTGCAACTTCTTTGGATCATAAATTTGTATTATTAAAAATCCTCTATCATCTAACCAATTATAAATATTTTTAATAATTATCTCTTGCTCAGGAATAGTATTATAATAGATAGCACGTTCATCTAGCAAAATCATTCCAAATTCATTTCTCTTAAATGCCGAATTTTTCTTTAAATTATTATGAACAAATTTTATATTTGGATACATAGATTTCGCCTTAAAAAACATATTTTGTGAATTATCTATACCAATAACATTATCGTGACTATCCTTTAGCTTCTTACACCATTTACCTACACCTGAACCTGCTACTAATATATGCAAATTATTCGGATTCTTTAATTTATCTAATACCTTACTCTTCACAATTTTATAATCATAATCGATGTCATCAAAATCTCTATAAATTATCTCATAAAAGTCAACGTATTCTTTATCAAAAATATCATCATTCTCAATCTGATTTGTGAATTTCTCTTGATAGTATAATAATTGATTTGTTTTATAATAAATAGCGTAAATAAAAATAAATAAAATGATGAATATAGAAAAGAATAATAATTTTTTATTCATTATATAATTAAAATAAATATATTTTGATATAAAAAATATTTAATTATATTTAATATAAATATAATATGGATGACTTTGAAAAAGATTTTAATAAGGATTTGGTAAAAGAGAAGGTTGACTCTGCAGATGAAATCAAAGATAAAGTGAATAGATTGATAAAATTCTGTTTATCAAAAGAGAACACGAAGTTGCGTAATACTGATATGGAATCATATAAAAAATTATGTATGCAAGAATTTACGGAATTTCATGTAAACAGTCCAACTCTCTTCTTTTCAATTGTGGAAAATCCTTCAACATTTCCAATGTATCGATTAAATGAAATGTTAAATGTTAAAAAATTAATTGAAAGTAATCGTATTACAGAAGAGAAGGCGAGTATTGCATTAGGACAAAAATATTATAATGAATTTGTAAAAGATACTGTCGGAAAGCTCGATAATAAATAAATATTTTTAAGCTTAAAATTTATAATCTAAAAATTTATAATCTAAAATTCTAATTATTTTTTTTATAATAAATACTATCTTCATTTATTTTAACCCCGTATTTTTTGCACCAATCGGTTGCAATCTTCACTTGTGAATTTATTAATTCATTATATTCTGGTTTTGACACTTTTTTTTCCACTAATTTTATTGTATTTTGCAAATAAAATATTTGACTATTTATATACTTTTCATTATATTCTATAATATTTTTAACAAAATGATTGTCAATCTTTAAATTATTAAATATAGCGGTCATGTTTTCGTCCCCTATTTTATGCCACGTTTCTATATTATTTATTAAATTATTCTTATTCTCAATTGTTATGTTATCCAAAAAATTGATACAAACTAAATATTTCTCCGAATTGGCGGGTCTGCTTGTTTCGGGTTTATAAATATAAATCTTCTCAAATGATAAATAGAGTAAATATATTATTTGCACCATTGATAAAGAAAATATATCAAATATTTTACAAACAAATGAACCACCTATTTGCAAAACATTGAGTGCAATAACAGCCTCTGAATAAATAATTTGACAAGAATTAATCTCCTGGCCATTAAAATCACTTGAATAATCAAATCCACCATCAGCTGTTGCAAGGTGTGCCTTGTGCTTTTTAAAATTCTTTAAATATTTCCGAACATCCTCTATGATATATAAATTTCCATAATCAATATTTATATTTGTTGAATTATTGAATGTTTTTTTTATTTTATTCCAATCTGGTACAAAATCATTGGTCGGTTTTAAGGTTATCCCATAAAAACTATCTGTTGGATTATTTGTTTTATTTAATATCCTTTTTCTATAATTATATGTTGCCTCCATAAATCCACCAGGCCCTTCAGCTAAGTGTGCAAAAACAAATTTATCGCTCTTGTCAAACTTCTCAAATAAATTAAAATTATAAAATATTTCCCATAATTTGAAATATGACCTGCTTATCGGAATATATTGGCTTATACTATCATTCTTCTTCTTTTTATTATATGTAGTGTATATTAATTCATATGGATTCCCAATTTTTTTCATTCTATCCCAGTCCTCTACATTATTTAAGGCATCAATCTTCTCCTTTTCATTTTTTAATTTTTGATAATCCTTTTTGAAAAGTATATTTGAAGTTTTTTTTACAATTTTCAGTTCAATGTTAGGAACAATAATATCCTGATTATATTTTTCAATATAAATGTTCATAAATCTTATTCTAATTATCATTTTAAGCCAGTTTTAAGATTTATAAAATATTATATTTTTTTATACTTTATTTTTTATACTTTATTTTTATACTTTATTTTTTGAAATATTCTACAACTTTTTCTATAAATAAAGAAACATATTCCTCCATATCAGTAGCCTCATCTGCACAATGTAATTCCATAAATCTTTTTGCACCAAGTTCATTAAATCTTTTATCTAGGCTCTTTCCCATATAACAGAACTTATCATAATTTGTATCTCCTAATCCAAGAACTGTATATTCAATTCCATTCAGTAAATTATTTGGCAGATTTCGATTCTTTAATTTCCTCCAAAAAAAATTAGCTGTTTCTGGAGCATCTCCATTTCCAGTCGTTGAACAGACGATAATTATATTTGTTATCACTTCATTATTTATAAATGTAAATGTATTATTTTCGATGGTACTATTCAAAGACATGTGTATACATTCATAGCTTATATTATTAGATAACCGTGTATATATATCTTCTGATATGTCATGTGCATTTCCTGTTTGACTCCCATACAAAATATATATTATATTTTTCATATATTTATTAAAGATATTTTTGTAAATTTCTAGGAAAAAAATATTAAATTTAAATGAATTTAAGTTAAGTGAAATGATATTTTTATAACTCCTCCATGTATTCAATGTCCGCTTCTAACTCCTCGCTCACTGGCCCCTTCTTCTTATCTTCCGATTCCATTAATTTTACCAATTTCTTGAACAAAGAATCGGGAGAATTTTTAACCTTCTTGTACATAAATCCGGAACTCAAAAAACTGAATCTCTTCTCATCTTCAGTCATCTCTTTTGCCGTTTCTATGTGTTTATCCAAATCCCGTTTTTGCAAATTCATTATATTCTTTTCATCGAGCAATTCTTGATGATAATCCGCAAATGGTTTGACAGCAACTTTCGCAAATCCGTACTCCTCCATAATATGGTCCAAGAAATTGAAATTCACCAAATACTCAGTGTGTACAACACCAATCGTTTTCACCAAAACATCTATCTGTTTACCATAATTAGCCTTTGTTTTACCAAAACTTATTTTGCCACCGAATTTCTTCTCAATCTTCCACATCGTTTCACCCGATGGCGTCTTTCCATCTGCTACCCCTTTATTTTTCAAAAGTTCAACAATTCGCTCCCCATCAAATGTTGTTCCAATAACGAAGCCGCCAATTTTCAAATTATCATTCAAATTTTGCAACAAAGAACGCAATTTAATTTCACTTTCAAACAAATAATGAATACAGAAATGCAATGATATTGTATCAAAATAATATTTAGATGGAATAAATTTTTTCGTATATATCTTATCATATTCGGTAAATCCTGAATCCTGATTTGGCCAAATTAATTTTCCAGAATCGCCGCGAACATAAAATGCCTTCGGCTTTGGCATAGCTATCCGCTTTTTATAAAAATCTTGCGCAAATTTTATATTATCAATCGAAATATCCATTCCAACAACCTCTGCATATCTAGCATCTTTTATTTTATTGATATCGACACCCTTTCCACAACATAAATCCAGAATTTTCCCTGTTGTTCCGCGCTGAAGCTCCTCTAAATAAGCGGGTGATGCCAAATAGAATAACTGATACTTTATATATCGATTGTGGAAATTCTGATAAGAGAATCTCTCCACTGAACCGGTCTGAGTATTTAACTCAAGCTTTGCAAAATATTTGTGCTTATCTTCAACATTCAGCTCAAAACCCTCATTCTCCAATGGAACCTTTCCACTTAATATCATCTCCTCTGATACAGGATTTTTAATCGATTTGAAAATATCATCAGCCACATATTTCGAATTACCATATACATCATGTCCCGCTTTGTACAAGTTCGTTTTATCAATTCTCAATTTAATTGGAATCCATTTAAATCCATCTTCACGCGTTTCATCATAACCGAATTCTACAATAACATCATCCCCAAACTCCACATCTTCATTTGCATTAATATCATGTGCAACCATCTTTCCATCATCATTTAAAAATATCTTGGCCAAATTATACATCTCACTATTCTTCTCATCCATATTATACGGATTGAACTCCACTGCAACCCTCTTCTTATTTTTAACCATCTTATTGTTTTCATTATTGTAAACTACCTTTGTATCTCCTACAAATAATTTGATTGTTTTATATTGACGAATCTTTGTTTCTCGTTTACCATCGGGTCTTGTTGTAACCTCAATATACGGACTCTTAATATCAACGCCATTATCATCTTTCTGCGTCTTAATCAAAAAATCAATCGTATTGAGTTGAGGAGGTTTCCATTTAAAGAGGGATGTCCATGAACCCGGATTAAGTGGATAATATTCGAAAAGTGGAACAAGAATCATACCATCATCCTTAAAATTACTAAATTTACGAGATTCCCAAATCTCCTTTATCTTATCAAAAATATCTGTTCCATCTGGACGGACAGACCATCTATACATCTTTTTCGATATTTTTACACACTTCTTTTCATCAAATAGATGGGCAATGGTGCGTTTATCACTCCGGAAAAAGAGCTCTATCAATTCGAGTCTAGACCTTTTTGACTCATCCTTTTTAACAATATCATATAAATGACGGTGTCTAACATCAACTCCTTTATCAAATAAAATATCATACATGAAAAATTCCTGCATGTTATCAATTGTTACTAGCTCACCCTCTATTAGCGTACCTTTGTACGATATATCTTCAAATCCGGTATCAATAATTTCGAAATTATTATTTATTAAATACATCTTACCATTATCATAAACATATAAAAAGTATCTCATGCCATCTGCTTTAAGCGTAACAGCATATCTATTATAAATATTTTTGACATTCGTATTCTGTGTTAGATTTATACGATGAATCGTCACTGGATTAGCTGCTATAAATTTACTCTTTGAATAATCATTCACTAATTTAAAATAGGAGTCAATAACACTATTTCCCACTCCACTCTCTATAGCGACCGTATTATTTTGCAGAGTTGTTATAACAATATTAATCATATATAATAATTTTTTTATAATATCCTCATTGGACATATCACTATCATGTCCAATAAATTCAATTTCAACCTCATAGGATGGATTCTCCTTCAGCGTATTCGAACTTTTAAATGTCTTCCCCTTATTTGATTTAACCGCGGTCAAATCTATTTGAAACAGGTTATCCTCCGATTTTAATGAATATCTATTCTTCAATCTATATAATTTATCCATTTTATCGGATGTTATTAAGTCAATATTTTTCTGGAAAATATCCTCTTTATTTATCTCATTATTTAGCGAATATCGGATGTTAAGATTTACGTCATCTATTTTATCCAACTTCTCCTTCTCCATAAAGGATACGTTTAAATCTGTTAAATTTGAATTTAACCAATATTTCTTTATATCATCCATACCATCAATCGTCATACGTAAATTTTCAAGGTCTGCGTTGGCATTCTTATTATACATTACAACATCCAATAAATTCTTAATTTCATAAGATAAGCCCAATCCATTATTCTCTTTTGAAAATGTTAATTTATTAAATATTTTCGTATAATTTTCCTGAGATATTGTAATTTTCTTTTTTGAAACAATATTTGACCAGAATCTCACTTCAAACTCATACTTTTTATTTTTTTTACATTCTGAAATAAAATGAATAAGTTTATCAAATATTTTATTTTCTATCTCCATATATTAATTATTAATATTATTAACTACTTTAAATTAATTTTTTTATAAATTTTATAAAAAAATTTTTATTAAAAAAATTTTTTATTCTAAATAAGTTCATATTCATTATCTTTGTTTTTTATCATTTTTCCACATATCATTTTACTATTCATTCCTTGATATATGATATAATATTCTCCGCTTTCTAATGTACGATAAAGAATATAATTGTAATATCCGTCTGTACTAGATGGCATACTACTCTCTTTATTTATTAAACAAGTGTGTTCACCTTGCTGAAGATTGTTATTTGTAATTAACTCTTTTGCATGGACTATATGTCCATTGCTTGGAAAAGCTAATCTTAAAGAACCGTTCTTAATAAGTTCTTCGTAAATATTAGACATCTTTTTTACAGCTTTCGGCTTCTTTTGTATTCAAAATAAGAATAATCAAATTGTAGTATTTTTTATTAATCATTTTTTTTGTAAAAAAATATTTCCGTGCAAGGAATCATTTATAAATTTTCCGAATTTTTAAACTTCAGATACCAAAGACTCTTTTCCACCACCGGTTAAGTGTGATATTAAATCCTCTAATAACTCATTCTTTGTTTTATTAATCATTTTCGAAGTTTTATCCGATTTTTTACTAATTGCAATCTCATATTTAATACATTCATTCTTTAATTCGTCAATCTTCATCTTCTTTAAATCTTGAACATTAAATTTATGGTCCTTTTCGGCCTCAAATGTGGCCAATAAAGATGAAATATCTTCTAATTTAAAGTATTTCCATAAATTATCAATAATCTCCTTGTTTTTACTATAAAGGAAAACACAGTTCTCACCGTCATATGATAGAACAGGTCTGTAAATATCCTTTATTTTAAATAAGATAACGGTTGGTAAATATGGATTCGTTTTCAAATCGAAATAAGATGACAAAACATAATTACTATTCATGAAATCAATGTTTTTACCTTGAAAAGCAAATATAAAAACGTTGATTCCCAAATAATCAACAATATATTGCTGTAAAATATGGATGAGAGTCTCGTCATATTTAAACGTGAAACTCTCCCCCAAAATCTTTTGTATATCACTCTTATTAATCTTTTTATTTTTATGATATAAAAATCGATTGTAGAGATTATGTTCGAATAAATCATTCCCGATTTTTTTCAAAAAATCTTTTACAATATCCTCTTTTACAACCTCTTTTAATAGAATCGCCTCTTGGCTGCATGCTGTTAAAATGGAATTTACGAAGGAGAATACTGATGAATTATTCCGGTATATTATATTTTCTACATAAAAAATATTATTTTTTTTACTAAAAAGAAAATCGAAAGAATCATCTATTTTATCCAAAAAACGCGTAAATTTGGGCTTTGTGGAAGTTGTTTCCGTTTTGGCCACGCTTACATCATCTTTTAATTCAAAAGGTTTTATCTTTTCGATATCATCACTGTCAATTGAATAATGCTTTTTACTTAGGTAGTCTGCAATATAATTAACACTCAACATTTTTAAATAGTATAATATATACTATATAACTTCTCTTTAAGACTTTTTATTTTTCATTTTTTTAATAAATTATTAACAATTTATAAGCAAACTATAACGCTTTGTAATTATACGTATCAACAGAACCGATATGCTTTAAAAAAACATTCTCTCTTTTATCAAATACAATATCCGGAATAATATCTTTTACTATTTCATAAAGAGATGAACTTATCTGTATAGTATCTATATCAGCCGTAGATTGTAATCTGGAAGCGATATTTACTGTATTACCGACTATACATAATCTGGGTATTTCACTTCCAAGTATTCCTATTGATACCGGACCAATATTAATTCCAACTCTTATACATAATTCCGAATTATTGGGCGTATTTATATTTTTTATCTCTTTTATAAATTCTATCGCAAGTAATATAATCTCTTTTACTGCTAATTTATAATTATCACTATTTCTATAAATATCACCCACAACCATATATGCATCACCTACCGTTTCAATCTTTTGTAAATAATTATATTTTTTAATAATTATATCAAATCTATGATATACATCATTTAATAAATTAAATATAGTTTTATCATCATATATTTTTGCCAATTCTGTATATGAAACTATATCTGTAAATAGAACACATATCATATTATGTTGAATAGATTTATCATGTAAATTGATATAATTCGTATCCATGTCAAAAGGTAGTATCTTTTTGAGCAATTCTAATTTCAATTTATCTTTATCATATGGTATTTTCTGTGTAAATTTATTATGTATATAATTTAAAAAAAAATTGCACTTATCAGTTATAATTTTATTATCATTCTTATATTTAATAATACTTTTTAATATTTTGGAAATAAAATTTATTGACTGTAAATCAATGCTATCTAATAATAAAATCTGTTGTTCTTTGTAGTCATGTATTACAAAATTTGTTGTAATTTTACCTAACATATCAGCCGTTAAATAAAATAAATTTATATAATAAATGCTAAAACATTTTGTTAAATCTAATATACTAATAACAACAAATAGACACCAGATATAAATGTAAATATTTGTAAATTTGTAATACCTTTTTTTATATAATGTTATTATAAATATAGTGAAAGATATATATGATAAAAAATAAAATAAACAATAAATATTTGGATTACTATATTGATATGGATATAAAATAACATTCATGAAAACGGGTATCATATGAAAATGGAAATTTATGTCTTGTAGTGTTATATTATTCACTTCACAATACATCTGAAGCATTAATGGTGTTGAAAATAACCACATTATATAACGACTATATTCAAATTCACATATTGTTATATTTTTATGTATGAATGGAGATAATGTATATTTTGTATAAATAAATGCAAGAGATAATGACGTATAATTGTATTTTTTTGAAAAAAATAAATAATACAGAATATACAATGAATATATACATAAAATAAAATTGTTTAATATTTTAACTGAATAATAAAATTCTATATTATTCTCAATATATTCATTTTTAGAATTGTTAAATGTGTCAAAAATGGGTAAATAAAAAGTATTTAATATATTGTCAATATTGCAATATAAAAATACATATGTAAATAAAAATAACATATAATTATAATTATAAATATTATTTTTTTTAGTTAATCTAATAAAATTTATTATAGTCTAATCTTTATATTATAATAAATTTTAATATATTTTTAATATATTTTTAATATATTTTTGATATATTTTTGATATATTTTTAATATATTTTTAATATATTTTTGATATATTTTTGATATATTTAAAAAACCTATCTAATCACTATCGGTATCTTTGGACTTCCCCTTTTTACCATTATTTGTTGGCTGATTATTATCTTTATAAGATTTTATCATTTTCGCCTTCTTACCAGTATATTTTACCTTCTTCTTTTTCAAAGATATCTTATTCTCTAAATCTTCATCCTCATCACTCGATAATACTAAATATTCCGTCTTTTTTGCTTCATCATCATCTGAATCTAAACCATAATATGAATTATATGTATCTATATCTATATCTAAATCATTATCCTCATATTTAAAAGATTTTTCATTTGTCTCTTTTATATTATCTTTTGCAACTTTTATCTTCTCTTCATGAATTAATAAGTCCTCCTTCTTATGTTTTATAAAATTAATAAAATTATAAATTTTATCTATTGTATTCTCTTTAACATTATTTAAATTTATAAATACACCATTTTTGTTTTCAGAATATTGGCAATTATCTTCCAAAAAAATATTAAATATTTCTAAATATTCCATTTTGCTTAAATTATTAACCATATCTATTAATCTCTTCTTTTTTGTAATTAAAAGTTCGTTGTTATTATTTTGCACTTCCTTCTTTTCAGGTATTATTTCAGCATCATTATTATTATCTTCTATTGAATAATTCATTTTATTAATAAAAATATATTTATTTATTTATTTATACGTGCTTTAATCCTCCTCCTCATAATCTTCCTCCTCTTCCTCTTCATCGTCCATCTCAATATCATCAATATTGTACTCTTCATTCATACTTTCCGGGTCATGTATAGATATCTTTTTATCATCACCTTCACTGTCATAATCTTCATCCATATCCTCCTCTATATCTTCATCCATATCCTCCTCTGCATCCTCTAAATCCTCCTCCTCTTCATCCTCTTCGTCATCTTCCTCGCCTTCGTTGTCCTCCAAATTATTAATATAAGCGCTCTTATTATCCAATTCGTCTATTTCAGAATCGAGTGGTGTAAAATCACTTGAAACAATCTTTTTATTCTCCTTCTTCGATGAGCTCTTCTCAGAATATAATTTTCCAACAACCTGAATCTCTTTATCGTTAAGTTTGAATTTTGTTGCAATAATTTCTATTTTAATTGTATCACCCTCTTTGATTTTGTTAAAATCGTCCAAGTTTGTGTGAAATTGCTTACCAACAATAATTGTAATCGGTCCATTATAACATAATAACCCCAATTTATTCACAAATCGAACTTTGCATTCAATAACATTCCCTTTCATTGGATTGCAAATATCACAAGAGAATGCAACTTGATAAGTTATATCTCCTGTAAATCTACTCCCTAATAGGGCACCAATACTCTTTTTTAGAATGGTTAAACTATCGGCTTTTACATAACCCTCTTTAATGCACTTCCCCTCAATTTTAGATTTCAAATAATTGTAAATATAATCATCCAATTTATCATTAAGATATTTTGGTTCTATAATAATTTTTTTAGTAGAAATGGTATTAAAGTAAATGTTCTCCATAATTATTATAATTCTTTTTTTTTTAAATTAAAAAGAATTATTTTTTTAATCATTTTTTTAATCATTTTTATTTTTCTTTTTAATAATTTGTTTTTATTTAAAGAATTTTTAATATTTAGATAATATAATGATTTCTGATTATTCCGCTTTTTTACAAGATATTCAAAATTTTCTTAATTTTTCGAATTTAAATGAAAAATTTGATTCTGGTATAAAAGATTTTAATGTTTTTATAGATAAATATAAAGAAATTATTAATGAAGATAGTAAAAAACCGGCATTTGTTCAAATTTCTAAAAATAAAAATGTAAAAGCATATAAATATATAAAATTTAATAGAGAGAATGACGACTTTGTGAAAAAGTCATGGTCAATAAACAATCAAATAAAGGATAATGAGAAGGTTATATTGTTTATAAAATCGAATTTAAATAAAATAAGTGATGAAAATTATAATATTATTAGTCAAGAATTTATTGATGAATTATTAAAATTAGATTATGATGAAAGCATTTTTGAAATTCTTTCAAATGAGATTATTACCAAGTGTATTTATGACAATAAGTATAGAAAGGTATATATTAATTTATGTTCTAAAATATGGGGCAATAAGAAGTTCCATTATCAATTATATGATATTATAGATGAGAATGATGGAGGGGACAATGGTGAAGATGATAAGAATGTAAAAATTTATTGTATTAATAAATTGACGAAAGAGAGGTCAGAGTTATTTTCAAACGATGGTGATATTAAAAAATATATTTTGAAAAAGAGTAATTTTAAGAATTATTTTATGAATTATATTCAACAAATATTTTTGAAGAGTGATTTGTCATTTGTTAATGATAATGGATTATCTGAGACCGATTTTTTAAAAAAGAAGAAGGAATATTTGGTTATCATCGACATTATTGGTGTTCTCTTTTATGAGAATCATATACATATTGATATATTAAATATCATTATTATGTATTTATTGCATATTAACAATAATTTTGATAAAATTAGTGATATTGAATATGAGGCTTTTTATAATTTAATTAAAAATATTGAAAAAATTAGCATTAATAAAAAGAGTTATTCTAAATTTTACACGGAAATTATAAATATTATTGAACAGATTAAAGATTCAGAGAAGTTATCAAAGAGAGTTCTCTTCTTTTTGGATGAAATTGTGATAAATATAAATAAAATGTTTTTGTCTGAAAATAATTTGGAAAAGGTTTGTGTTTCCAGTACTTTAGATAATAAAAACACTTTTATTGAGAATTTTAAGAAGAGAAATTTTCGCACTTGCAAAAATATTTTCCGAAAATTGGATTTGGAATTGGATGAAAACAAGAATTTATTTTACGATTTATTTATTTATTTACTCGAAAAGAGGGAATTGGCAGTATCCTCTTTGAATGAGCTTGATAATGGGGGAGATTACATGAAGAATGATATCAAAAATATTATTTCAAATTTTAATGATTTATCCTTGGATATATCTAACTTAAAAGAGAGACTGCTAAATTTAATTGAAAAATTGAATTTAGATGGAAAGGAAGAATTGGTAGAAGATGTTAAAAATATAGTTGATGACGATGATAATGAGAGCGAAGATGACGAAACATCTTCTGAATCATCTGATATCTAAGATTTGGATTGTTGTTGTGGTCCATCAAAATCATAATAATCTCTTATCCAGAAGCAGCGTTCAGGGTAGAGTGGAATATATTTTTTACATTCTGATATAAACCATTCCATCTCTTTATTCCAATCTTCAGCCACTTTTCTAGGTTTATCAAGATAAATGCTTTTATCATTGAAATCAATTCCCATATAAGCGACGTGAATATCCAGATTTTTACAAATATACCAATATCCGGTGCGCAACTTTTCGGTACACTTTCGTGTCCCTTCGGGTGCAATAAAGATTACATAATTATCTTCTGTTTTTAATAGATTACATGTCTTTTCTATTAAATTATTTTTTGCACCATCCACACTTATAATTTTGAATTTTTTATCAATAAGTGATAAAATTGGTGTACAAATCTTTTCGAAATCTTTTTTCATGAAAACATAGGTTGTATATTTTTTATTTAAAAATGCATAATAGTAGAGGAGACCAATGAAAAAATCGTATATTGATGTATGTGAACCGACAATTATCATCTTTGAGTTAAGCTCATCTAAATTGGAATTATCTATCTTATAGTTGAAAAAATATAATACCTTTTCGGCAACTGTAGAATATATATTTGATGGCGATTTAATAAAATTTTTATATAAATAATATCCTGAATAACCGAGGAAAAAATATTTTAGAATGGAGAAAAACATGTTAATATAATATATTATTATCTAATATTCTTTATAATAAATGCGTTGTTGATTATTATTATTTTTTATATCATTTTTTATATCATTTTTTATATCATTTTTAGTATAAATATTATTTTTATCATTCATATTATTACAATGGGCAAAATATATTTTTAAAATTCTTGTACAATATTTCATATTATTATTCTCTATATTTTCACAACCTTTTTTATAAATATCGGCTAGTTCTTTACAATTCATAATAATATATACAGAAAATTATTTTCTATTTGTGAACAATTAATCTTTGATTAATCTTTTTAAATTGATTTGTTAAAAGTTCGTCGCGCTCTTTTAAATAATTTAATCTCTTATCTTCATCTTCACGTTTTTTCCTTTCAAACATATCATACCGCAATTTATCTTCATTCGATTGTGTAAAAGAGATTCTTGACCTGTCGTTCTCAAGTTGTTCCACCGATTTATACTCTTTATACTTAACCTTATTTGCATCTATCAATAAATTATCATCAATATGCGCTTTTTTGTAATCTGTATAAGATAAATTATTACTGTTTTTAACACCGTAATCATTCACTTTTGATACACCAAGCTCGGAAAATCCATATGAAGATGATGCATCTAAAGCATCCGGCTCATTATATTCAATTATTTCAGTAGATGATTTCTTCTTCTTCTGTTTGTCAAAATGGGAATTAAAAATCTCTTTATTAAAATTTGTGCCAAATGCAAAATTATTGTCCTCTTTTGTCTGTTCCATCTTTTCATTTAATAAATCATTATAACCATCATCATAAACATCGGGGACTTTGTACTTTTCAAAAATTGTATTGAAAGTATTTATGTCAAATTTATCTTTATTCAAATGAATATTGTGAACCTGCTCATTAATATCATCCTCGTAATCTTTATTTTCGACTTTTACACTCATCTTATTTTTTATTTCATTCTCTTGGTCCGACTTTTTCAATAAATAAATATATGATTGTGTTATTAACTGGAATCTCTGTGTATATTTTTCACCAGCTTTATCCGGATGATATTTTAGCGCCAACTTTTTGTAAGCTCTTTTAATATGCTCTTTATCATTATCATTATTCTTTAATTCTAAGATTTCATATGGATTGTATTTATCCTCAAAATCTTTAATAACATTATTTAAATATTCGTACTTCTTAGTCTCCTCCGTCTCAAATTGCGTTCGCCGCTTCTTCTCATCCTCCTCAAATTTTACACGTGCATCTTCAACATTTTTCTTAAACTTATCCACCTGGTCATTAAAATTATAAGGATCAGCCTCGAATTGATAGTTCTTATCATACTCTGTTAGTACAGTACTCTCCGGATATGGCATCACTGGAACATTATTCTGTCTATTGTAAACATCTCCTAATAAATTTCTGTTAACAAGAGAATTATTTATATTTTTGTTCAGCTGAGGTTGAGAGGGTTCCTGATAATATATAGGTGGGGCAGGAGGTGGTTGATATTGATAAAAATATTGGGCTTGTTGTTGTTGTTGTTGCGGTGGATGGATTGGTTGGTAGTATTGTTGTTGTGACTGCTGTTGGTAATATTGCTGCTGTGACTGCTGTTGATAATATTGTTGTGGCTGTTGTGCTTTTCTTGGTGCCTGCTCAGTATTCTTATTAGGATTAACCTTCTTTTTAACAAGTTTAGGAGTTGGAGTTGACTCTTGATTTCCCATTTTATATTTTATTATAAAAATATTTTTAAGTTCTAAACTATTTCTATTTTTAGTTTATCAAAAATATTATCATTTAATAGAAAAACATATAATCGAATATTTATTTTATCATATAAATTGTAAGTAATATTATTACAATAAATCTTCTCTTCCAATTTATATTCTGGAATATAAACTCTTATATATTTATCATTCTCTATCTCAACTATATATGCAGAGGTTTCAATATGTTTATCTGCATTTTTAATATTTGCTAAAAAACATATTCTTTCCACTTTTCGTTGAAATTTGCGATTAGACTTTGTAAATTTATTTATATTTTCAATATATTCTTGAATATTCTCTTTTGTTAATGAGCACTCTATCCCCAATAAAAGAGAATGAATATAAAAATCGACTGCTCTACGAATAGGTGATGTAAAGTGCGTATATATTTGAAGATTCAATCTGTAATGAGAATGGGAATGAGAAAAATCTTTATTATCACTGTTATATAAATCATATTTTGCCGATTTTTCTCCATAAATATATAAATATTCGTCCAACTCTTTCGGCTCTACTAATGATTTTTCTTGGCTTCGAATAATTATATTCTTGTCAGGATAATTCTCAATCAGATGAGTCGCTATCTTTTCATTTGTATAAATCATCCATTTTTCAACCAATTTATGAGAGTCGATTGTTTCATCTTGGAAAAAGTTTTTCGAAAAGGATGCAAATGAATTATTCATCTGTTTTTTGTCAAACTCCTCATATGTAAAATTCTTCTCATTGAAAACTTTCGTCGATTTAATCTCATAAGAGACCAGTTCATAGGCATCATTAAATGTATAAATAATTGATAGAGCGCGCCGTTTCTTCCCCTCTAATAAGGATAATATATTCTCTGAATATATAGGCGGAAGCATATTGTACTTCTTCATTGGCAAATAGACGGTTGACACTTTTTTCAAAACATCTTCCATGTATCCTGCCAAAGAATGTGCTGGAGACGCTATATGAACACCTATCTCAAACTGATTTTTATCGGGTACAGGCTTAAAATGAAATGCATCATCTATATCATTACTCCCGGGAGGGTCAATTGAAAAGATAGTATAATCGATATCATCTATCTCTTCTACCTGTTTTATATCATCATTTATCTTCTCTTTCGGAATCTTTATACTCGCATTATCTAAGCCGTAATAACACCGAAGTGCCTCACATTCTGAGCTTAGGTCTCCTAAGGTACCAATGTAATCCTTAATCATTCCAGATGGTATCTTATCACTATCTGACCAATCTTTAAATTCAATCTTTACATAATATTTTTGATTTTTGGCATCTTTTTTCGAAGATTGTACAAAAAAATTCGGATAAATACGATTTAATGGTTTAAATATGTAGCGCGGGGCACCATTTTTACCACTATAAATTGTTTTCGAATCCAAATACAATATCCCTAATATGGGCTCTTTTGACCTCTCTTTTATACCAACTATGAAATGATTATTATCATTATCTATATAAACAGTATCATGAAGAAGTGGTTTAACTCCATCTTTTATGACAACAATTTTACCATTCACATGATATTCAGAGTTACTATATTCTAATATACCGTACTCCTCCATTTTTATCAACTATCTTTGATTATATTTATGTTTTTATAATCAAATTTATTTAAAGAAAAAATTATAAATCAACTTTTTTTTGTGATTTTATTATTATGATTTTATTATTGTGATTTTACGGCTCTCTTCATATTCAAACCTTGTAAAACACAGTAATGTGGAGCAGCTAAGCAGATATGAAACCAAAAAGAAGAGTATGTGCCTAAAAAATTATTATGATGAATGAGAAATCCAACTGTCGCAACACCCAATGCAACGTAAAAATGGTTAGATGAACGATTATACAAGTCAAATGCACATGAACCAAGTCCAATGGCTGATAAAATTCCTATCATTTTCTTCCTGTCAGGATTTTTTAAAGGATCGCAAAAAATCAAGTGTAGAATACATAACATATGAAATATTGTATCAACGGGTGAAAAATGTAATGCAAATGCATATCTTGTACAAATAGAATAAATATGATGGAACGCTACATCTGCTTTATATAGGTAAGTGCGACGAGCAGGAACAGTTCCATAAGCTCTGTAGACATGTAATCCAGCACTCCAAGGAAAATGACATAAACAAGATATAGCCGATAACTGAGTACCTAAAGGGTTTATTATCACATCCTTTTCCTCGAAAAATAAATAATATATGCTAAATATTCCAGGAACAGCCATTGCAATAGCTGCGAGTATCTCTGGATGCATCCAAAATGGTGTACAATCTTTAGGTTTCTCATTTAGTTTAGTCATTATATATAGATATCTTTATGTTATTTATATATCTTTATGTTATTTATATATAGTTTATATAAATTAATTTTATAAATAATAGGTTTTTATTGTTTATGACTTCTCTCTTCTGCTAGATGCAACAGATACATCATCAGAGGAGGCTGACTTTTTATGAGAGGATGAACTACTCTTCAATTGGGCTTTAACAAGTGCCTCAATGGCATTTGCAATTCTATGAATATCATCCTTCATATCCTTTACAGATTCTAAACTATGTCGCATTGCAATTAATTCCGTATGTATTAATCCAATATATTGTAAAATATTATTACCCTCTTCATCTTCAAATAATGTACAAATACCTTGATAAATATTATTTTCAGTTAAATCAATGTTGATTGCAGAACTTTCATCACTTCCTGAACCAGTGCCCGAATAGACACTCTCCTCTTCATCACTCTCTGCTTTAACAACCTCTTGTTTAACACTTTCCTGTTCGTCTGACATTTTATAAATATATATATTTCATTCTTTTTAAGTCGGTTTATTAAGTCTATTTTTATCATTTATTATAAATATAAATTATGAAAAATAGAATTAACAATATATATATCCTGTTTTTAGTATAAAAATTGTATATTTTAAGTAAAAAACGGTTGTATATACTTCTTACATTATGAATATTTTTCTCTTCTCTTATCTTTATCTCTGGGAGATTAATATCATTTAATTCGTTTAAATCATTTTTTCTGGTAATGATTACCTTTATATTTTTCTTCATAATGACTCACTTAATGTAATAAAATATTTTTATAAAAGCCATTCAAACATTATTTTTATATATATACTTATTATCGCCACAATTATTATCATTGCTGAAAATAATATAAGTTTCTTCTTTTTATCGGAATTTTCATCAGTAATTTTAAATAAAAATGGTTTCCATAGATATAATAATAGTAAAATAATTACATATATAATAATACAATATTTTGTATTAAAATCCATACTTATGTAATTAAAATAGATTTAATTTTCATTTTTTTTTCATATATATATTTAATTATATGTCTAAAATTATTCTAATTTTAATATTAATTATTTCCATAATTATTCTTACTCTTTATATTATAAATAGACAGCTATCAACAAAAGAACATTATTTAACATATTTTCTTCCGTATTATGATAAAAATTTAACCGATATAACAAAATTATATCTTAATGAGGATGAACGCAAAAATTTTTTCAAAAAAAAGTTTTTATATGATAAAATTATCATTGGATATAATAAATTTGAAAAAAAATATATAAAATTATTGTCCAATTTTTTAATCGCCGGGACATTTATCCAAAATATACAGTATTTTAATTTAATTGATTATGATAAATCATTAAATGATTTGAATAATAATAATATACAATTTTTGATTACATCTATTCCGGCAGTTTTGTATCATAAAAATAAAGAGAATGGCTATTTAAAAAATATTAGATACAGTTCAAAATTGTATAACAATTATATATATTTTTTCTCTAAAAAGGACAAGTTCATATATTCTATGAAAAATATATCAAGAAAATTTAAGGTTGGTATATTTGAAGAACCGAATATTGTTAACTTTTATATAATAAAAACATTAAAAGACTTCGGATATACTGATAAAGATTATCAACTCGTTCGTTGTAAAGAGAATTATGAAGATTTATTTAATTTATTAATAAATAATGAGGTTGATATTATTATTTTTAACGATACTTTTCCAAATGAAAATGTGAAAGTTATTTTAGATAATAATATTGAACATGAAATTATATTATTACCATTTGATACAAATGATGAAGAATTGTTTTTAAATAAGAATTTCCATTTATATATTGAAAATATTGACCTTAATCTATTATCATTATCATATTTACCTAAAAAATTTAATAATATTGAGTATGTGACATTTCGCCCAAATATAAAGATTTTGGCATTTGACCTATTCTTATTTACGAATATTAATGTTCCAGAAGATTATGTATATAATTTTACGAAATATATGTTTGAAAATAAATATACACTCAATAAATATTCTGAAAATATTAATTTTAAGATTGGAAATTTAATGTTTAAAGAGAAGGAACTATTTATCTTCTTATTACATCACGGAACACAAAAATATTTAGTTGAAAAATCATATATTTCATATAATCCAGACCCAATATGTCAATACTTTGTTGGTGTAATGGAGTGCAATGAGAAAAATATAAAAAACAATATCGTTTTCAATCCTTAGAAAATACTCTATGAACAGTGTAAAACATGATTAACATCTCTTTTGCAATGTTTTGTTCTATAAAAATTTTGTCTTTCCTCTCCATCCCCCGCAAATGCAAAATCGGGTGTTTCCAAAAATCCGTACTTCTCTTTATTATTCTGCTCACTACAACATGAACCTAGATAACCGTACGCTTCAAATTGTGTTGAATCACAATTATAACATACAGGCTCCTTATTCGGTTTGAAATAATGATATCCAATCCCCTCCATATTGATAGGGAGCTCACACTTACCATCAGGCTGACATTTACCGAAATCATTTTCATAATTTTTATTTAATTTATAAAATGGACACTCCTCATTCGTCTTACATGGATAATCATATACTCCGACCGGTTTTGGTGAGCCGTACGTGTCATACATTGCTTCACACTCCTCTTTTGTAAAATAGGGTAGTACATAACTTTCATCTTTACTGCTACCATTAATATTAAAACATGCATACTGATTCTTTATTTTAAATGATTCTTGATACTCTTTAACTGAGTTAGCTATTGCATCGGCATTTTTATTAAATATTACCTTATTCGTATATTTATCATTTATAATCTCCTGTTTTAATTCCTTCGGATTATAAAAATCTGATAATAAATAATTATCAGTCGCATTTCCACCTATATACTGGATGCTAAATAATTTTGGCGTATTATTCATAATACAACCCAAATATGTAAATATATTAATGTAATAATCTGTTGACCTAAATAGTGCGACCTCTATCGTATATAATGTATAATTCTCATAATACTCTATCTTTAATAATTTATATTTGAATATTTGAAATTTTTGAAGTCCGAATAATATTAACTGCTTCTGTGTTAAAATATTCTTTTGTCTAGTGTTGAATCTGGATAAAAACTCCTGATTCAATATATTAATATCATTTATATCGGATGATATTTCAGAATAATCGAAAACATTTACCTTATTTGGATTATACTGTACCCATCTATTTACCCATGTTTTATTATTCATATCCCTGTATGCGTAATTTAATTCGTATTGATACTTTAATTTTTTTTTAGTGATTGGATCAATTAATTTCTCTTCAAATTTTGCCAAAAAATCTTCGTCCTCTTCATCGCGTGATATTTCAGCCAACTTATTGAAATCAATTAAACCCTTTTTATAACTATTATCGCCAAACTTTTTCTCAGGTGCTAGTTCTAAATAATTACTATTTAAACGAACCGCTTTCTGTTCGACTAAATTATTATTGAATTCTAACGGTTCCTCTCGCCAATAATCGTCGCATGATATATTTATAATATTCTCTTGAGGTGCATAATTTAATAATACTCTATCATCATTGAGGTCTCCTATAGGGTCAGTTTTCTGCTTTTTGCAAAAACTCTCAATAATAGTATTCCTCTTCTTATACATAAATAAAATAAGAATAATGAGAAGACAAAGAATTGCAAATAATAATATACACAAAAATGTTATTTTCATACTATTATTTAGATATAAAAAAAATATAGTTTATTTTCTTTTTATTGATTTCTTTTTTGTTAGTGATACTTTTTTTATTGACATTTTTTTAGCCGATACTTTTTTAGTCATATTTTTTTTAACAGCGTGCTGTAATGCAATTAAGCCTAAAACTGTTGCCGCTGCACTAAGGCCCGATGGGAAAAGTATCTCTTTAACTGACCCTCCCCTTTTTTTGGATATGCTTTTATAATACTCTTTTGTATCACTCCCCTTAATAAATAGAGATTTATTCAAATTATTTTTATTATTATTATCAAATGTAAATGCACTTTTAATTACATTTAATAATCCTCCACCCCTTTTATTATTTATTTTACTATTTAATTTACTATTGATTTTCTTATTTGAAAAAGGTAAATTTAATTTTCTCACCATTATTTATTACATAGAAAAAAATAGTAATAAAATTAAATTTAAAAATGGAAAATTAGAAAAATATAAAATTTGAAAAAAATGGAATTTTTTTTTGAAAAAATTAATTCACTCCACCATCATATATCATATTATCCATATTTATTTTTGATAAATCTATGCTATCTAATGGTTTATCCGGGGTGTCTTCTTCTATATCATCCTCTCCACAATTGCCATCAAATTCATTCTCTTCATCAATCTCTCCTAACCCATCCGGCATCATACCTGGTGGAAACATCATATTATTTCCTCCCATCATACTCGAGAAGTCCATTCCTGGTGGAAACATCATATTCTGACCCATATTATCCTCCTCCTCTCCATCTGAATCGTCAAATTCTGACCAATTCACTTTAATATTACTCTTATAAGTATTCTTATCCTTTGTTATTCTAATCCATTTCTCTGAATCATTTCCCTTTCGCAATAAAAATTTCACACATCTCTCCTGTACAAAATAAGATGATTCTTCGGGTTTTATTGTATCATATAATTCAAAATCAACCTTATATAATTTATTATTCGATTTACAAGTTAAAAAAATTGCATTATCTTTAATATCATGAATATTATCACTTGTTTTCACAAGCTCTATATTCAAAATAATGTATTCAGCATTTTGAGACCATGAAATTTGAGGGATTAAATAGTTAGTAAAATCTGCCATTCTGTTTATAATATATCTATTAAGCGGTAATTCTTTATAATAAAAATGATTCAGATTTTTTTGTATAAAATATGATAATAAAATATTATAAAATATAATTAAAATATAATATATTCATGGATGAATTAATTGATAAGATATCAAATAATTTTAAAATAAAAGAGGACATTGTTATTTTAATTGCAGAACAGGACATACTCATATTAGCCGATTATTACGATAATCTAAATAAAAAGAGTTTTGATTTAGAGGTTATTATAGGAGGCTGTACATATAAAGATGTGTCAAAAGAGATATATGAATATCTTGTATATAACCAACGTGGATATCAAAAACTTTACGAAGCGGTTGCCCAAAAATATAATATAATTCCAAACATGATAACAATTCAGACAATAATGGATTACTATTATGATTATTTATTAAGTTAATGATACTTCTCTTCAAATGCTCTCTTTATAATAGGTCCCAGCTTTATTTCAGTATTCTCCATTAACTCCTCCTTAGATAGTTTTTTAAACCAATCTGGATATCCAGGTGCTGTATTATATAATGGAAAAAAGAATCGCTCTTTATCACAATCCTCCCATTCAAAGTTATTCAGGATATTATTTAATTTATTCCCTTTGGTATCGTACTCTTGGCATTTTGATGGAACATGATGATAATCCCACTGTTTGTTAGTATTCATATCATTATAACATTCTGATAAAATAACTTTTCCAATTCCGTGATAAGAGAATTTTTTCGTATCGTCATTTATCTTAGCCTCCGCCTTTGATTTAATACACTTCATATAATCAGTATTTGGACGGGACATCATAAACCAATTTAGGGGCTTGCTATAACCGTACATTGTTTTCTTACATGTGGATAAATCATGGCCACAACCGAATCCCACATAATCGTGGGTTTTCAATTTATCATAATAGGGGCAGATACATTTTAATATTAATATATCTGCATCAATCCAAACACCCCCATATTTCTCCAATAATATATATCTATAATAGTCCACTTTCTGAGGCAATGAGAGTCTGTTTAGCTTTGCCATAAACTTTGCATCTTTTATCTCGGGTATATAACTATATATTTTATGATTATCTAATACAATAACATTAAAACATTTTCCGCAATTAAATTTTACAGAATCTATGCATAAATCTATATATCCCGGTTTAAAGCTACCTGGTTTTGTTTCCCAATACATCCATATAATTGGCTTCTCTGATTCGAAATTTTCTGAAATATTTAGATGGCCTCTTAGCTTACTATTTATTATGTAAAATATTATATAAAATATTATGCTCAATATTAATATTATCAATAGAATTTTCATATTCATGATTTTCTCTATAATTAAATGATATTTTCTTTTTTTAATTTTTATTTTTAATTTCCTTTTTAATTTTTTTAATTTTCCTTTTTAATTTTTTTAATTTTCCTTTTTAATTTTCTTTTTTAGGAAAACCAACTTAAAAAATATTTATTCATAGTATATATTTACTATTATGGAAATTTTAAACAGTGAGAAATTTCAATTGATTAAAAGAGATGCGCGAGAATTAAAGAGATATATTGTACATGTGGACGAAATAAATGATTGGGATAAAATAATTGTTGTATATAATATGGTATTACTATTCAGTAATATGTATTATCTCTATAATTTATTAGAATATTTATCAAAAGATAAAATGAATTTTAGAGAACAATTTATTTATATATATGTATTTTTCTTCTGTTTATGTTCAATGAAAGATTCATACGTATATTTTATAAAGAATGTTTCCCGCATTGACCCTAAATTGGGGTTGAGTTTTCATCAGAATCTACACGAGTATTTTGATTTTTAGATTTGCAGTTGTTTATCGCCTCTTCTAGCTGCTTATAAAAATGTTTCATCTCTCCAATAAATATTTGTACAATGACTGTTTCAATCATACTATTTATACCAAACATGATATTTAAATTGCTAATTAATAGATTAAATTTTATTTCGATATCAATTTGTGTTGTGTTTTCATCAATTTCTATATATTGCACATTATATTCTCCCTCGTAATATTTATTAATCTGTTCCAATATATTTTTTGAAGTATGATTTTCAAGGTCCCATAAAACATTCTCTTCATAAACGAGAAAATCATCTAAAATATCTCCCAGAATATTATTAATAAATTCTGGAAAAATAGAGGCAAAGTAAAATTTTCTTCTCATTGTAATCTTTGTGTCGGAAATTTTTTTAATATCAGATGTAGAAATTTTTCTTATAGATTTCATATTACCCGCTTTTACAAATTCATCATTATGATACATGATGAATTCCATTATTTTTTTAATATTCTCTTTAATGACAAAAGATATCTTATTTTCAATCATTTTCTATTACTTATATTTATATTTAGAAAATAAGATTCTTTTTTATACACATAGTTCGTTTTTATCCAATTTTTATTTTTATTATAATTATAAATAAAACTAAAATAAAATGTGCAGCATTAATCATGATAAAAAAGCGATATTTATTCATATACCAAAGACGGCTGGATCCTACTTAGCCAAAATTTTGGCTGACAATTATGGCTTCAAAAATTATTATTTGCATAGACCCGACCATAGAGAATTTTGCGGTGGTCTCGACTTATCTGTTAAACGTCATGAAAACAAGATTCATGGAACACTGATGTATTATAAAACATCGTCTGAATTAAATCGTCAAATGGGTATGAATGAAGAAAAGTGGCGAACATATTATAAATTCTGTTTTGTGCGGAATCCATATGAAAGAATTGTTTCTGGTTGGAAATATTGTGATAAATACAAAATTGCATTTGAGAATTTTTTAAATATTGGTTGGAGAGCAAATAGTTTTGACTATTGGCACGTTTTTATGCCACAAGTTCGGCATTTAATTAATGAAAAGGGGGTAATTGATTGCGATTTTATCGGATATTATGAAAACTTGGAAGTTGATTTAAAGAAAGTTTTGAACAAGTTGGAGTTTGAAGTTGTTCATGTACCTTTTATAAAGAATAAAACGGAACACAAAACATATACTGAATATTACGGGAATGATGATAAAAATAAAAATAATGAGATATATAATACTGTTCGTAAAATTTATTCGGAAGATTTTGCTCATCTAAAATACTAAGTTTATTTTTATTTTTTCTCATTTGCGTATGTATTTTGATAATTATATATTCAAAATAGTAGAGAAAACGGGAGTAAAATGAATTGTCAGAAAAATTTATTAGATTATGATTTATTCATTTTCGATTTTGATGGAACAATTATGGATACTGAATTATTACATTATAGGGCATGGATGAATGTTATTAATAATAGAATGATAGGTAATTTTGAACAGGTGCTGCTAAATGATTTTTTCAAACATAATCATTCTTTAAATGAAGAGGATAAAAAGAGATTTTTATATTATAAATATAATATTTCTGAAGAGGAGTATTATGTATTATATGAAAAAAAACATGCTGAATATTATAAAATTATTGAGGAGAATAAATTAACATTTGTTCGATGTTTTGAAAATATACTCGATTTTATTTTGAAGAATGATAAAAAATTTGTTATTGTAACAAATACATCTTTGAAAAATATTCAATATTTTTTGGACAAATTTTCTGTTCTAAATAAGGCTGATAAAATTTATACGAAAGAGCTCTATTCTCAGAAAAAGCCGCATCCAGAATGTTATATAAAAGTTTTGAATGATTATCCGAATGAACGTAAAATCGGGTTTGAAGATAGCCTCATCGGATTTCATAGTTTGTATCAGGTTAGCGAAATAACACCTGTTTTAATTGTAAATAAGAATTATTATTATTGTAAGTATATCATTGATAATTATAGAAATATTATTTTATCTGACAATTATAATTTGGACAAGATAAATGAACAATTGCATAATTCTTTTTTAGAATATAATGGGGAACACTGTGAAAATCAAATCGACAAAATTTTAAATAATAATATCAATGAATTGCAAAATAATTTTAATAATATGAAAAATATTATCAATCAAGTTAGCATTTTGCTAAAAAATAAAAATCCTCAGAATAATATTTTTCTAACAGGTATGGGAAAATCGGGATATGTTTGCAAGAAATCGGCGTCAACCTGGCAAAGTTTATCTATATCTTGCAGCTATATTGATTTACCCAATCTACCACATGGTGATTTTGGTATGTTGAAGGACGGTGATATAATAATTGTTATTTCGAATAACGGAAATACAGATGAAATACTTTATATTCTTAAATATATAAAATATAGCTTACCTAAAAAAATTACGATAATCGGTATTATTGCAAATACTGGTTCCGAAATGGAGGCTTATTGTGATTATTCATTTATTCTCAATAATATAAAGGAATCTGACAATATAAATATGGCGCCTAGTACATCAAGTATGATTTTTATGTGTTTATTAGATAGTATTGGCATATATATGAGGAATGATATTACCAAGGAGGAATTTAAGAATAACCATCCGGCGGGCTCACTGGGAAAGAGATGATGAATTTATCATTTTACTTTATAAAAAATGTTTTTTTATGATTGCCAATTTAACTCACCGTTTTCGTATATATGTCCAATACCAATCTCGGAACCCCAACTAAATGGGAAATATCGAGATTCAACTAATTGTAAAAAATTGTCTTGTTCTGGTGTGCGTGCATAATCGTGGCAATAAATTGGTGTTCCACCAACTTTTATTTCGTCTGATGGTCCATAATCTGAATGAGTGTATGCTAAATAACGTATTTGATATTTTGTATTATCTGAAATATCATAATTATCTAGTATAAATTTTAATGATTTAATCTCTTTATTTCTATTCCATTTTTCAATTTTATATGGTATATATGGAGACATAAGAGATTCTAATACAACCTGTTTTTGTAAATTCTCCTCACTTAATTCTATGGGAAGAATTTTAATTGATGGTTGATAAACCATATCAATGTCATCCTGATAAAAATTGCAAAAGACTCGAATTAAAATATTATTTTCTTCTCGGGGGTCTTTAAATTGACATAACAAACGCATAAAAGATTCTTCATTATTATATGTCGTATATAATGGCCATTTTTCACCTTCAATAAAAAAAGGTTTGGAACCGCCAAATTTATCTTCTAATCCAGTCTCGTTATCAATCTGATTTTTTGACACCTTTGGAATATATGAATATGTATAACAAATTTCATCTAGGGTTCTAAAATCCAGTTCATTTTGGACAATCTTTGGTTTATTATCAACTTTTGACCATTTTTTGTACGTCTTTGTTTGAATAACAATCCAATTATTTCCATCTTTTCCAACCATTATTTCTCCTACCTCTTCGGCACTTGCGGCGATTCCGAGACCTTTTGGACTTGGTTCATCACCAGTATAAGTTTTCGTTTTGTCATTACTACACTTCGGCATTTTTCATAAGAATGATTTAATAATTATTTTTGAATAAATAAAAAAAATCAGTTTTTTTTTGGTAATATTATAACATTGTTCCTAAATAGAGCCCATAATAATAGCTGGACAAACATTTCCATATATGGTTTTTATTATATTCCGCCAAACTTAGCCAAATAATCACCATAAATGCTTTGTGAACTTTATTGAAATATTTATTTAGAATACTCTTTTCAAACAATGATATTTTATGAATATCTATGATTATGGATTTAGTGACTAAATCAATCTTTTTTATAACATAATCATTCTGGTCATTAAACTGGTCATATCCGGATATTGCATATAATATCTTTGCATAATCGTACTCTTTGGGGCCGAAAATTTTACTATCTCCGAAATATCCTCGTGGGTCAATAAACACAAATTCAGTGGGATTTGCCGGGTTTATTAAGATATTAGAGAATTGACAATCACCTAATATGATTGAATGTTCAAAATCATCGCGGCTTTTGTAATATTCAATAATTATCTTCTTGCATTTAATTAAAATATTATCGAGTGTGTTTATTTTAATGTTATTTACATACTCTATCTCACCAAAATAGGTTAATAAATCATTGATTTTATTTTTCCGGGTTATAATTTTATCCAAAATCTCCGTTTTGATGTTTTTCAAAAATGTATATTTATTCTCTTTGACCCTTTTAATATTATGCAAATGCTGTATCTCTAGTAATATATTTTCCAAAATTTGGGTTGGAGTTGGCTTTGGCTTTGCCTTTTGGTAAAATGCCAAAGAATTGTTTTTTGCAATATTTATAATAGATTCAACATATTTTTGCGGCGATTGATACCTGGGATCTAAGCCCTTTAAATAAACGAAGAGTGGAATATAGCTCTTCTTATATTCCATTAAAATCCCGTAATCATATATCTTATGTATTTTTGGTATATATTTATTGAGTCTCTCATTATTTATAGTTGTTGATACATATTCATACCATTTCCTCTCTATGTTTATTAACTCTTTCCCTTTATTATCAATCCCACTTTTGAATATCTTGTCCTCCTCTACGATTTTAATGTCATTAAAATAACGGCATTTAAAAGTATTGGGGGTAGAAGAAGAGCTATTATTAAAAATATTGTTTATCTTCTCTTCGTCTCCGTAATCTACGATTCTTTTTAAATTATATTCTCCTACAGTACCGAGCATCTTTAAAAATATAACAATATCCTGGTTATATGCCTGGGATTTATCCAGAATGAATTTCGATTTTTGAAAATTCTGGAAATAGTATATTCCTATAATATTCCCACCATCGTTCACATTTGTGATGTTCCTTTTATCATCTAATAAATATCTACACTTATCTCCATATGTAAAAATAATAATATCACTGACCAATTCCTTTTTAATCGTTTTAAAAGATATCGGTTCTGTCGGAAAAATATCACACCATGTTATTAATAAATTATCATACACCAATTTCATTTTAGCGGAATTATGTATCAGTTCAGAGAGTGTATATGCCGTCCCGTCATTTGTGTCATAGTTAATGAGTACGACATTCTTGGCCTTCTCCTCCATAACATTCTTTAAATAGAATTGCGTTATCTGATTATACCTTGAATTAATTACCAAATAAATATTTTCCGAATATTTGTTCCAGTACTCTATAATATGATAAAGCCCAGTATTATTATCAATATTTATTAAATATTTGGGCAAAATATTATGGGTATATTTTGTAACACGTGTTCCTAATCCGGCCGCTAATATAATAACATCCATTATATTTATCTAATACTATCTATTTAAGTATTTTACGAATTTGTGGCTAAATACTCTTTATACTTTGGGTCATTCTCTTCGCCAATAAATAGCCTTGATTTATGCCCTTTGTTCACATTTTTATGTTTATAAATTGAGCTACCTATATTCATATGCTCAACAAGGGATATATTACTTACTAAGAAGTATCTAACTTTTGGAAACTGTTTTCGTAGAATTTCGCGGAATCGGGCATCTGGGTTATATTCGAATTTCTGGAAATGTTCATCGAACCACATTGGAATAATATATTTGGCAAGGGTCGGTTGGAAGATAGTACAACATGTTCCGTAAAAGGCCCCCATTTTGGCATAATTTGTGAGGGATTTGGGGACGGGATAAGATTCATATGGGATGTAGAGTGAGGAGAAGAGAGTTTTGTGGCCATATTTTGCTAACCATATGTCGGCATTCTCTATGAAATTCTTGCAGACGAAAACGTCATCATCCATCCAAATAACGTAATTGAGGGCATTTTTGGGGAGTTTGGATAGATATAAAAACATTCGGAAGGTATTTGTTATGGCGTTTAAAGGTGTGGTCGATTTTATAATCTCTATCTGTACCTTTTTTTGTTCGACGAATTCATTTATAAAATCGAGATATGACAAATCTTTGCTACCGGAATCGAATAATAGTATTTTGAATGGTATTTTTGATTCAAATAGGCCGGACTTTATAAAGCTCTGGAATGTTTTATCAATCACGTTCACTGCATTCCGTTCCTCCCTATTTACACATGGTATTGTTATTAAATACTTCATATATGTATTCGGATTATTTTTTTACGGAGATTTTTACTTTTACATTCTTAATTATTTTGGCCACTTCTGGTGGCATCTCATCTATTTTACGCTTGCAAATCTCTTCGTCCACCTTTTCAAGCTGATAAATAAGATTTTTTTTCCTCGTTAAAAGCTCATTGAGCGAGAGGGTCTCTAATACAGAGGACATTTTATGAATCTATAATAGTTGATATTATAGATTTATTTGGCTTAAAAATATGAAATCAGTTTTTTCAGTTATGGTAAAATATTAAGGTTTAATGAATCAATTTTTCAGGTACCGTTATGATTTTTACTTGGTGGAGGAGGTGGGGAGGCGATTTTTTAACTTGGTTTTATTTAAATTACTAGATTTAATTTTTTTTTGTTCTGTTCCTTTTCTAAGATTATATTCTTCCTTAGTTGGATCATATGAATTAATTTTCCAGATGCCGTTATTATTATAAAATTTTCCTACATTTCTATTTTGTTTAGATTTTAATCTTTTCATAGCATTTGTTAAAACAGCTAGATTCATTTTAAATTGCTTCGGACTGCTATTTGGACTTTTTGATGAACTTGTAGTTAGACTTTTTGTTAAACTTTCAGTTGGAATGTTTGTTAAACTTTTATTTGGACTTTTTGTTAAACTTTCATTTGGACTTTTTGTTAAACTTTCAGTTGGAATGTTTGTTAAACTTTTATTTAATTTTATAGATTTAATTCTCTTTATCATTTTATCTATAATATTATAATCTTCTTCTCTTACATAAATTTTAATTTCATTACAAATTATAGTTGAAATTCCAGGTGGTAAACTTTCTGTTGAATTTGCAACTGGACTTCCAGATGAACTTGCAACTGGACTTGTTGGTGAACATCCTAATATTTCCATAATTAACAAATTTATAAAATAGACTAAAATCATAAAATATGCCAAAATAAAATCGGTATATGGATAAAGATTCTTTGTGTAATCTGAATTATTAAATGATTTTGATATTGACACTGACGTTCCACCTCGGATTTTTCCAATAATAATTTTTAGTTTCTTATTCGTGGATTCAAGTTTATCGCATAAATCTTTATAATCAACTTCAGTTTTCATTGCACTATCTAATCTTAAAAAGAGTTGTTGAATATATATATTAAATTCTTTATTTACTCTCGCTAAATAATTAAAATAAGCATCAACATAAAATGTATTTACCTTCTTAATATCTAGCATATATTTTTTAACAGTCTCTGTAAATGGCTCAGGTGAAGAATTAGCACCACCCCTTTGGAAAAAATTGAAAAAGGATTCATCCTGCTTTTTGAAAAATGGAATTATTTTAAGCTTTTTTATTTGGTCGTTGGGATCATTATATATTCTAACAATAGCATTATTTTCAAACATTCTTTGTATAATATTTTTAGTATCTTTTCCAGAAGTGGCTACATTTATAAAATTTATAACATAATTAAAATAATCTTTTTCTGCATTTGATATAGGTATCATATCAGTTTGACCACTGTTTTTAGATTTTTCATCAATATCTTTTATAGACTTATCAATAGAATCAATTTTTATTTCTAATAATCTAATAGGTCTTTCATATAGATTTTTCTGATACTGTATTTTTGTTCTATTTTTTTGGTCTGATTGTATCTCTAAGGCGTTTATTTTTTTTTCTAAATCCGTTATACTTTGTCTAATAGTTTCAACCTCTTTTAATAATCTTTCTATTGGTCTACCAGTTATACGATTACGATTTATATTAATCTCTTTTCCGTCTATCTGTTTCTGTTTAGTCTCTATATCTCTTCTTAAAGTATCAATCTGTTTTTGAATTGTATCATCAATCGGATTTTTTTGAATATATTTTTGTAAATCTGATTCTAGCTTACCTTTCTTATCTTCTAAAGATTTTTTCTCTTTTTCTAGCCCTTGTCTTTTTTTTAATGAGTCTATCTGTTTTTCCTGAGATTTTTTACGTTCTCCCCTATCTGAATCTTTTAAAGATGATAAGATATCTTCATTAAGTCTCGTTATTGTATCTTTTATATCAATATTGGTATTTCCCCCTTTTAAAATATGTGTCTCAAATAGTGTAATTTCATAAATTATCAAAAAAATAGGTTCTAAAATCGGTGAATTATTAATATCTATAATATCTTTTAAAATACCAAATAATTCATCTATTAATTTTTTAATACGTTCTTTTTTAGATTGTTTTACATTATTGTTTTTAGAATTTGAGTATTCACTAATAAAATCTTTTATATCATTCGATTTTTCAATATATTGTTGAATATTCTCTTTTAGCTTATTATATTCATTAGTATCTTCTGTGGGATTTCCTAAAAGCTCACATTCACTTTCTTTGGACTTATAATCGTAATAATTGGTTTCCAGTGCGTCAAGAAAGATTTTTATCTCGTCGTATATATCCTTTTCTGACATCGATAATAATTTTATTATTTCTGGAATATTTGATATAATACTATTATTAGAGAGACTTTTATAGAAATCATCAAATTTAGTTTTTACATCATTTATTGTTTTTGTAATTGTTTTTGTATGTAATTCAGATAATTTATCATGTATATTACGTAAATCACTTAACAATAAATTTTTTATAGCCTCTTTATCCGTATTGCACTCTTTTTTCTTGGCAATCATAGCCTTATTCTTCTCCTGTTCGGCCAATAATTTATCCACATAATTACTAACATGTCCTAAATAATTATTTACTTGCTCCTTCTCTTCATAGATAAATTTATAAATATCATAATTCTTCGCTACATTTTTCTTTATAACATCCTCATTCTCTTTAATCATTATATTAATTCTCTTATTCAGCGGATTCTCTTTTGAAAAATATATATTCTTAAGATTCAATATAGACGAATAGGATGCATAATAGATATTATAATAGTATTCATAATTATGGGAAAAATCCATATACATATTCGCATAATATAAGTATAATTTCGGTATAATATAAACATTAACCAAATTTACCATATCCTTATTTGTGAACTTGTTTTTGTTATTTTTGTTATTTTTGTTATACTTTCTTTTCCTTACTATTTTATCATCTTTTAGCTCCAAATTTAAATAATAGTTCTCTATAACGTCTATTTTTTTCATAAAAAAATCTTTAAACAAATCTTCAGAATCTTTCGATTTAAAAATAGGGTACTCCATTATATTAAAATAAGATAATATTTTATGAATTTAATAATAAATTTATTGATTTTTCATCCAGTATATACTCTTTATTTTCAACGGGTTCCTTACTAATTACCGCTTGTCTGGTGCGAAAATAATATATTAATAATAAAGTTATAATTAGTAATCCAATCCAGAAATATATCATATTAATATATAAGAACATTTTTCTTTTTAAAAAAATACTATTCTACAATGTGTAAAATAGTATTAATTATTTCATAATTGGAGTCCAATAAATATTGATATCAAAAATAAAAATGATTTGAATTATTCTTTATAAAATTTATTATTTAAAAAAAAAATATATATAATAAGATATAAATGGCTTCTGAATTAAATAATAATAATTCTTACAATATTTTTAATTTCCTTGATGAGCGCATTGTGGAAAAGGGTTCGCCCAATTTTACGCACTCGTCTATGGGAAAGCCCTGTGCCATTTTTAATATTAAAAATGGAGACATGGATTTATTTTATGATTTATATGAAAAAGCTATATTTAGTGGTACCGAACTTCATCTTTTAGAAAAGCACGAAGAATTTGGACCCGTTGTTATAGATTTAGATTTTAAATATGATGTGAGTATAGATGGAAGACAGCATACTGTTGCACATATTCAAAAAATCGTCCAGTTATATATCAATGAAATTGTTGATATTTTTGACATAGATACAAATGATAAACGACTTGATGCCTTTGTTTTTGAAAAACCCGGGCCATATCAGGAGAAGAGTATTAAAAAAGATGGAATTCATATTATGTTTCCCAATATTATTACCTATCCAAATGCCCAATTTTATATTCGAGAGAATATTTTAAAAAAAATAGGGGGATTGATTGAAGATTTGCCAAAAACAAATCAAATTTCCGATATTGTCGACCGTTCAGTTATACAGAGTAATGGATGGCTATTTTATGGTAGTAAAAAACCTAAAAATGAGGCCTATCAATTAACTTATATTTTCAATGGAAAGGGTGAACAATTATCCGTAGAAGATTACGATTTTCCAACGAATAATTTAGTCCGATTCTTCTCAATTCGAAATCGCCATACGAGTCAATTATTAAAAATACGTGATGAAAAGGGTGATTTAATTGAGAAAATAACGAACAAACCAAAAAAGATATCTTTGAAAAAGTCGTCCAAAATATACGATGTTGAGTTAATAAAATCATTTGTCTCTATTTTTAATATAGAGCGTTGTGAGAATTATTTATCTTGGCACGAAGTTGGGTGGGCTTTATATAACATTGATTCTGGGTCGCAAGAATTACTCGAAATTTGGATTGAATTTAGCAAACGCTCTCCCAAATTTAAGGAGGGTGAATGTGAAAAGGAATGGCCAAAGAGTAAGACAGGTGGTCTCGGCATCGGTAGTATTTACTACTGGGCAAAGAGTGATAATCCAGAAAAATACAAAGAGATTATGGACAGAAATGTGCAACCATTAATTGAGAAGAGTATTAAAACTCCTACCGATTATGATATTGCATCTGTCCTGTTCTTTATGTATAAGCATGAATTTAAATACACCGGTTCCGAATGGTTTATCTTTAAAGAGAATATTTGGCATCAAGAGAGCAATGGAATGAGTCTTAGACAAAAAATTTCCAATGAACTCTGCATTAAATATATGGAGATGATGTCAAAATATAATGCTCTTTATAGTTCCACTGATATGAATATAACAGAGGAGGATAAGGAGGAGGCCAAAAAGAAGACGGATGCGGCTTTGCCCATTATTTCGAAGCTTCGATCAACTGCAAACAAGCAGAAGATTTTAAAGGAGTGTGAGGAGTTATTTTATGACCGTGATTTTGCCAATAAATTGGATACAAATCTATGGCTAATCGGCTTTGAGAATGGAATCTATGATTTAAATTCATGTACATTACGTGATGGTCGTCCAGACGATTATGTAAGTATAACAACTGAAATTAATAAGATTGATTTCGATGAGGAGAATGAACATTGGCCCGAACTCAAAAAGTTTATTGAAACTATTTTTGTTCAGGAGGATGTCCGCGAATATTTTCTCACATATTTGGCCACCTGTTTACAGGGCCATAATGAGGAGCAGAAATTCCATATTTGGACCGGAACAGGTTCGAATGGTAAATCAAAGATTATGGAATTATTTGTCCGCGCCTTTGGTAAATATACCATTAAATTTCCTGTAACAATGCTTACACAAAAACGTGCGGCGTCGAATGCGTGCACTCCGGAGATTGTTCAATCAAAGGGTAAAAGATTCGGTTATTTAGAAGAGCCGAGCGCTGGTGAAAAAATTAATGCGGGTATGTTAAAAGAATTTTCGGGTAATGATAAGATTTATGCGAGAGGATTACACAAAGACCCCATTGAGTTTTATCCGCAATTTAAGTTATCACTGCTTTGTAATGATATTCCTGAAGTTCCGGCGCACGATTTTGGTATATGGAGACGTTTAATTATTCTCGAATTTAAGAGTAAATTTTGCGAAAATCCGGTTGAACCAAATGAATTTCCACTTGACAAATATCTTACTGAAAAGATGGAGAACTGGCCCGAATTATTTATGGCCTATTTACTCGATGTTTTCTATAAGAAATATAAGGATAGTGGATATAAATTATCGGCGCCATACGAAGTTCGTAAATATACGGATGAATTTAAGGACCAATGTGATTCATATAATGATTTTACTTTGCAGTTCCTAATGGATACAAATGATGTTAAGAATGATATAGTGAATATTAATGAATTATACGAACATTTTAAAATATGGTATAGTGATTCATACAGTAATACAAAATATCCTTCAAAGATAGCATTCCGTGAATATTTATTGAAAAAATATCAGAAGAAGCGCGTTACTCAAAAGGAGTTGAAAGGTTTTAAATTTAGAATAAAATATGATACTGTAAATTCTACACCGGATAATTTAATTACAATTCCGGGGTATTAAATTTATTTAAAAAAATAATTTATAATATATATTATATATTATAAAACATGGTGAATGCTATATTATCATTACTTGTAAATTCGGGAATGCTCTTTATGGGCTCAATTGGATTATGCACTATTATAAACAAAGTTGGTTCTTTTTTGAAAATTATGGAATCGGAGGATAATAATGGCTATAAGATGGCCTTTGATAAAGTTATTGCTTCAACATTAGAAGAGGTAAATACCTCATTTGATGCTATTGGATATATTGCTAGTTATTCGAAAAAAGTTGTTGTATTTTTATATGATGTGGTTGTTGGAAATAAATTGATTAAGAAGGATAAGGATGGAAAGATAATTGTATCGGACAATTCTAAAATACATGCTAATTATAAACAGAAGATAGAGAAGTTATCGTTGAAGCTGCGGAAATATCAGAATGAACTTAAGAAAGTGAAAGGGGGTGGCGATAAAGAGGAGAAGGATGATTCATCTTCAGATGATGAAGATGAAAAAAATGAGGAATTTTATTTAGATTCGGATACTTAAAAAATTAATATTTATATTATTTATATATGATGAATAGTACAAGTGATATAATTAATAATATAACTCATCAATCAAATAGTAATATTGACAACTTAGCACAATCATTCTTTATATTACTGATTTTTTGCTCATGTTTATCGGATTTTATTATTTTGAAAAATGGGGGATTAAGTGAAAAGGTGAATAATATTTCGGATGCTATTTATGGAGTAGTATTTAATAAATGTAATAAGGATGAAAAGGGTAATATTGTGATTGATAAAAAGGAGATTGAGGATTTTTTAAAGGATAGCGATGACGAAAGTGAGGCAACGACTATAGATTTACCGGCTACGGAAGTGAAGAGTGCTGCTGTTGTGCAAGATGCTCCTAAGAGAGAGAAAGACGAGAAGGATAAAAAGGAGCGTCGTCATAAAAAGAAGAAGAGTAAGGATAATAAAGTGGAATAATTATTATGATTGTTTAGAACCGAATAACTTTACTTTATCTCCATATTTCATATTCATATATACTAAAACAATAACTGAAAATATAAAAACGAAAAATAATATTATATGTAAAACTTTTAAAATTTGATTATTTACATTCTCTTCATAATTATTCATTCCAATTTTTTGTTGCAATGTTACTATTTTGTTGTCTAATTTTTTAATAACTCCGTTATTTACATCATATTTTGTGCTAATATTATTTACAAGATTATTATATGCTGTATTTATTTGAGTCTCTTTTACCTTTGTTTCTTTTAGTAAATCTTTAATTTCGTCGATAATAAATAAGCTTTCATTGTTAGCCGTTGTACTACTCGTTTGGTCATAATTCTCTGATAAACTTGTTAGAACACTCGTTGATACATTTTGGTCTTTCTTCCATAGCTTCTTATCTTTAATATTTATTTTTGGATTAATCATTGCCTCTGTCTCTATAAAAAATAGTTTGCTGGCATATTCGGAATTATTATAATTATTGTGATACCACACGAAAAATTTTTTATTATTTTCATTTGCTATTCGTTTTGCATCTTCAATTGTTTTAACATTTTTATTATAGATACTTATTAAATCTGATAATTTATTGTCTTGTAATAAATACGTTGCTGCATCATAGTTTTCGAATGTTATCCATTCACTTTTGAAATTTTTTTTGCTCCCTTTGCTATTCTTCTTGACCTCTAAGAGTGCCTGTTCATATGAAATATCTCGACCATTTACTAGTTTAAAGGTTTTTTGATATTTCTCGGCTTGAAGTGCGAGTATTTCGTTATTCTTCTTCTCTATACTTGATTCAACACTCTTTAGCTCTTTATTTCGCTTCTCTGTCTGAAGTTTCTCATATAGTGTCTTATCTTTAACAATAAATGGTGTTCTATATAATGGATACTTACATACATTTGATGAAATATCTTTTTCTATTGAATCATGTCCGTCATTATATAGAGAATAGCATTTTGTTTGATATAGTTCATTATTTGGGTCAACTGGACATGACAATTTAATGGATAGATTATTATTCACATTTTTTAAATCGATTGGAACTTTCTTACTTGCTCTTATATTTTCATTTTCACATAAATATTCTATATCCAAATAAATATTTCCTTGACAATTTTTAGTATTCTGTTTTATAAAATTGAAAAGAGAACTTTTGGCTTTTAAATCACATACTTCAAAATTTCCATTACACTTTAATGTAAAATAATCATTATATGGGATAACTGCTAAAACCTCTTCATCGCATTTTAGATATATATTTATAGTTGTTGTATCAACATAAGTGTTCTCTTTTGGCTTATAAACAACATAATTATGATTTAAACCGTCTTCATTTAATTGTCTTCTGCTAAAGTCTACGCAATTTTTAAATGAGAATGTATCATTATTTGTTTTTGTTTCAATATATGTCTTATTATTCATAGATGATAAACAACCTTCATATAAATTATTTTTCTCTATAGGTGTGCAATAATGATTTAAATTTTCACTATTAAATGAGCATAAATAATTATTATCGCAATCATTATCATTCGTACAAGATTTTTTATAATTCATACTCTATATTATAAATAAATAAGATTATTTATTTATAAATAAAAAATAATTTTTTTTTGATTATAGACTTAAATTTTATTATAGATTTAATTTATTATAGATTTAATTTATTATAGATTTAATTTATTATAGATTTGATGTATAAGTGAGTGTGCCAATCATATTATTATCTAAAATACTACCATCCTCTCCCAAAACCATTCCTGTATCCAATATTCTTGAATTTAAAACATTGTTTATTTGCTTTTGTGGTTTAATATTATATTCATATTTTTTACTGTTTGTACTATAATCTGGTCGCACAATTTTAGCATAATCTGTTTTAGCAGCATTGCTCTTTGTTGGGGATGGATATATTAATTGTGGCGGTGCACTACTATCATTATAAAAATAGCCGGGTGTTGGAGAAATTGTATTTTCAACATATGTTGCATAAATATCATCCTCCTCTTCTGTGCCAGATAAATCGTCTAAATCACATGGTGTTGCACAATTCTCATCAATCCACTCTTGTTCAGTTCCATATAATGAAGTTGCTATATTATCATCAACTTTCTTCACCCAATTACCAAGTTTTTGTCCTATTTGTACCTCTCTACTAAAAAACATATATTTGAATGCATCATTTAAATAAAAAATATTATAAACATATAAATATACACAGACATATATAATAAATAGAATTATTAATAATATTTTTAACTTTTTATCATCAATTTTCTTCATTCCATATAATAAAATGACAATAACTGATAAAATGGCAAATACTGATGTAACTATTAAAAATGTAATGTATTTATTTTTTTTTAATAATGCATCATTTGTTTGGTCTATCATTCGGGATTTATTGTTAATATAATTTTGAGATAGATCTAGACTTGATAACTGGCTATCTAAATCATCATTTTGCATCTTAAGTAGCTGCTCCTGTTTTAATAATATCTCTTGATTAATATTAGCGTTATAATTTGCTTGATTACCTTCAACTGTATGAGCATTAATTTTATTATTTAAACTAGTTGATAAAGTACTAATTGGGTTATAAATTGTTGGGGTTGTATTATAATTAGCGTTTATTGAATTTGATGCATTATTTAATTGTTCACCATCCGAAGATAAATTTGCTGTAGGCATAATATACTAATAATATATAATATTAAAAATATATTATTAAAAATATATTTTTAAAAATATATTTTTAAAATAAAAAATAAAATTATTTAATAGTTGGAAACATTTACACAATTTCCTTCTATAGAATTTGTATTTGGATTTTTTAAACAGATATATTTATTTACCTGAGAATAATTTTGTCTATAAGTGCAAGGGATTGTTGAATATGTATTTTTACTAGTAATTGGCATTCCATTCTCCGCTAAATCTTCGCCGTTGGAACCGTTCCATTTACATTCATAATATGTAGCACCCTGTTTATTAATTCCATTAAAAAATGGGGAACTACCATCTACCCAAACATTATTTTGAGGGTCGGTATTTAGGGTTGGTGCATTTTTCATATCTATGAGTGAATAATTTGGAGGACCATCCTCTTCTGATGTAGTATCATCCGGTGAGTTAGGTGGACACTGATATGGACATTGATATGGAACTTCGTATAAATCTTGTAATTCTGATTTGAGATAATCCTTTAATTTAAGACCCGTTGCTAGTGAAACCGCTTTTAATTGAATATTAGGGTCCTTATATAATACAATCATTGTTATAACATAAATTACGATGAGGAGAATACTTGCGATAATTAATTTCTTTGTATCTATCTTTTTAAGAGCATGTAAGATTAAAAGCCCGGACAAGAGTAATACTAATATACATGCATATTGAAGAGCTTTTATTTTTAAATCTTTCTTTAGTAGCTCAACATTTTCCTTTATAATAACTTCCTCTTTATTCATAATTGATGAATCAAAGCCAACTTTTTTATCATATAAACCATTAAAATTTTGGTCATATTTTAATAATAGTTTGTTAGTAACTTCATCTAATGTAACTTGAGACATATATAATTTATTTTAGATATTAATTATAAATAATTAGGATAATTATTTATAATATTTATAATTATTTATAATATTTTTTTAACTGATTATTTTTTCCATTTTTTACAACAATAAAAGATCATCAATAAAATGGATAAAATGATTATCATAAATATGAAAAATTTATTTTGAGAACCGGATTCATAATTGGAAAATGGTTCTTCAATAGTATCCGAAGAGCCTATACTACTGGAAATATCTTCATAAAACATATTTTGTCTGTTATTAATTGCTTCTGCTGATTTTTTTAAATTTGATTTCTGTCTATTATTTAGTGCAACTTGTGACTCGGATAATCCATCATTTTTTGAGTTCAATGCAACAATATTACTCTTAGCATTCGTTTGGTCTGTTCTTAGTTTGTAATAATTATCTAAGCGTTTATTTGAAACAGATTTTTCATCTATTTTTGAATTATTTGTGTACTTCGGAATAAATTTTTCAGAACCTCGTCCAATATTATTGTACATGTTATATACACACTTTGGGTCTAAATTAATATTTGTTTTTTGTATCCAATTATTATAAGAGCTTCCTTTTGAAGAAGACTCATTTTTAACTGATAAACAACTACTATAATCAAGATTTGTGTTAAAATAATTATTAATATATTTATTGGTAATCTCTTTTTGTATTCTTGTTTTTGCATTTCCGTTTAATTTATCAAAATTGACCGAATAATTCGTTTTATAACCAACGTTTTCATTAGGCTTAGTGTGTATTATTTCACTCGGAAATGTTTTATATAATATACAATTATTATCATTATTTATTGTATTGTATTTATATGATGTACAATACGTATCATTATTACAACTATTACTACAATCACCTTCTCCAGTTGTTGTCGTCGTTTTATAAGCTTTCATATCATTGAAATTACTATTTTCAGCCCTCTTCATATCAGGTTCTTGATACAATCCCGAAAAAATATGGTCATATAAATTAGTATTTCGATTATATGTAGTATTATCTGCAAAATTTGATTCACTAAGTTTAGGTGGAGGAGGCACTCTCTGATATATTAATCCATGTCCAGGACCACCCACACCAGTTTTACAGGTACCACCTGATATTTTTGGATATTTATGAAGTTTCTCTATATTACCGTCTGAGAATGAATAACACGCTCCTCCATTTGTAATCATAAATGCGTTTCTATGTTTCCCTTTAACTTTATGTAAACAGTATTCCGGTTTTGTATAATAACCCTCATATTTTCCCAAACTTGTAAGCAATGGGCTTCCTGCATAAGTATTATAACATCCTTTATAATCATATTCATCTAAATGACCTCTTACTTTAATTTTGGGTGTAAGTGCTGCTGAAACAGTATTCGCAGCTTTAGCAATTTTACCCCAACCTTTAGTAACTGCTTTTTTAGAAAATGCTTTTTTAAAAGAAAATCCTTTAAATTCTTCCATAATATAATATTATATTTTATTATTTTTTAAAAAAATTGAAAAGTATAAATAAAATGGATAATATAATTAACATTAATAATAATGACTTCATTTTAGAATCAGAATCATAATTGTTATATGTTTCAATAGGATTAGAAGAACCTATATTACTGGAAATATCATCATAAAATATATTCTGTCTGTCTCGAATTGCTTCTCCTGATTTTTTTAAATTAGCTTTTTGTCTATTATTTAGTCTAATTTGCGATTCTGATAATCCGTTATTTTTTGAATTCAAAGCAACAATATTACTCTTCGCATTTGTTTGGTCTGTTCTAAGCTTATAATATTTATCTAAACGATTATTTGAGTCTGAACTTTTATCAATATCTGATTTATTTGTGTACTTCGGAATAAATTTTTCAGAACCTCTGCCAATATTTTTATACATACTATATACACACTGTGGTTCTAAATTAATATTTGTTTTTGAATCATTATTATTAATTGATAAACAACTAGTATAGTTGAGATTTGTATTAAAGTAATTATTAATATATTTATTAGCAACCTCTTTTTGTATTCTCGTTTTTGCATTTCCGTTTAATTTATTGAAGTTCATAGAATAATTTGTTTTATAACCCACATTTGTATTAGGCTTATTACTTATTATTTTACTCGGAAATGTATTGTATAGTACACAATTATTCTTATTATTTGCCGTATTATATTTATATGACGTACAGTGAGTATCATTATTACAATTATTTTTACAATTAGCTTCACCTATTGTTGTTGTCGTTTTATATACAGACATATTATTGAAACTACTATTTTCAGCTCTCTGTATATTTGGCATATGATACAATCCTGAAAAAATATGGTCATATAAATTCGTATTTGGATTATATGCGGTATTATTTGCAAAATTTGATGCACTTATTTGAGAAGGAGGAGGAGAATTTTTTTTTTTATTCTTATTTTTATTCTTATTTTTATTCTTATTTTTATTCTTATTTTTAAATTCTTCCATGATATATTATATAATTATATAATTAAATAATATAAAAAATATTTTATTAAAGATTTATTTTCCAGAATTAGCCATTGCTGCTTTTCTCGTAAAAAATACATATATCATTATTGTTCCAATAAATAAAAATAGAATTAGAGCAATTAAAGAATAGATAATTTTTTTTTTATATGCATTTCTTGTTTGAACCACTTGTAGCATTCTGATTCTTGTTGAAATAAGTTTCTCTTTATCAGTTATCTCCTTTATTTGTTCTTTCTGTGCATTCTGCTTCTCTAATAATTCAGCATTTTTGGCCGATATATTATTATATGTAGTTTTAACCATAGATAAATTTTGATTTGACGCAGTCATTAAATTATTTAAATTAGATGCATAAGTTGGAATAGCTGATGTAGCAATAGATGATGCTGTGGCAGCCGCTGCTGCAGTAGCTAATGTCGGGGTGGTTGATGCCACTTTTGTAGTCGAAGATTCATTATTACCTTGTAATGACGGCTTCTTTACATAAATTGCCGCTTTGTCTGTTCCGCCGAATTCATTACACCCATGTACTTTTTTGAATTTTACAGGATATGGATTTTCAACTTCACCTGGTGCTGGTTTATATTTTCCATCCTTTATATCATCAAAATGTTTAATTGTATAAACTGACCCACCTGCAGTTCTAAAAAAAACATTATCTTTATAATGTTTTGCTTTTTGAGGTCCTTTATGAGCTTCTGGCCAATATCCTCTATATTTTCCAATTGTTGTTAATCTTTTACCCTTTTCACCATGTACAAAATCTTTTGTACTATAACAACCTATATATTTATAGCCTCCTAATTCATGTCTAGGGTGTTTTCCTAAAAAATCTTCTTTAATTTTAGACATATATATTTATATTAGAAATTAAATTATGCATTCGTTTGTGATTTTCTAGTAAATAAAACATAAATTAATATTGTGCAGATGAAAATTAATAAAATAAGTGCAATGAATGAATATATTATCTTCTGTTTATATGCATTTCTGTCCTGAGCAATTTGCAACATTCTAGAACGTGTTAATATTAACTTCTCTTTATCTTCAAGTTCTCTTAACTGTTGTTGTTGTCTGACCTGTTTTTTCAGTAATTCTCTATTTTTAACTTGTATATTTGATAAATTGGATTCTGCAATTAGGGCACTATTATTAGCAATATATTCTTGAGCATTTACATTTGAACTTCCTATGTTTGCCACTATATCTAAAATTGAATTACTAGACATATTCTATTATATAACTTTATAAGATATTATTTTTATTCAAAAAAAATGATTTTTTAAATTTATAATTTATAAATTTGTTTTATACTTTTATAAGATGATTTGTAAAACGAGTTGTAAAACGAGTTCTAAAACGAGTTGTAAAATGAGTTCCAACAAAGATATTATTATTGAAAAACTCACTGATTTACAGAAAATTTATAGAAGCGACTCTTCGAAGAAGTGGAATTTAAAGGCATTAACATCTGCCATAAAGGAGATAGAAAAATATGACAAAGATATTCATTCAGGTGAACAACTTAAATCTGAAATTAAAGGGATTGGCGATAAGATAGCTAAGAGAATTGATGAAATTCTATTAACCGGAGGGCTTAAAGAGACTGAACTTGATGATACTCATAATGATTCGAAAGATATTGATAAATTACTTGAAATTACCGGAGTAGGAATTGTTCGGGCCAAAAAATGGATTGGGGATGGTATTCGTTCTTTAAATGATTTGAAACAGGCTATTTTAGAGAAGAAAATAAAGAGTACACATCATATTGATGTCGGAATAAAATATTATGATGATTTTAAATTAAGAATTCCACGAGGAGAGGTTGACCAGATGAAGGAGATTATTCAAGCATCCCTTAAAAAAATAGATTCTAAATTAGTATTCGAAATTTGTGGAAGTTATCGACGTCTTTGCGAAACATGCGGAGATATTGATATCTTAGTATCACATCCATCATTTATATCAAATATTTCTGACCAAAAATTTTTGGAAAAAATTGTTAAGGTCTTAAAAGGGAACGGATTTATTATCGATTATTTAACAAAAGATGGTAAAACAAAATTTATGGGTGTCTGTAAAATTGCAGAGAGCCCTCATTACCGTAGAATAGATATTCGCGTAGTTGATTTTGAATCATTCTACCCTGGACTAATCTATTTTACGGGAAATAAAAATTTTAATGTAATGATTCGGCAAAAAGCCATTCAAATGAATATGACATTAAATGAATACGGATTATTTGATAATGATACCGGTGATAAGCGAGTCTTCTTTTCTGAAAAAGAATTACTTGAATATTTAAAGCTAGATTTTTGCACTCCAGATAAAAGAAATATTTAATATTTCATATTTCAGAAATTATAAAAAAAATTATATTAATATTAAATAATAGTAATATGATGAAAAATATTGATTTAGAGGTTGGGAATAATGCCCAGAATATTTTACCGGTCCCTTATTTTGAAAAACCTGTTCCAAATGTTGAATCTCCCCATGATTTTGGTAAAGCCCCATACGGTTTGGCACCACCATCTTATCCCACATCGAAGTCTCGTTTAAGCGATGATATTCAGTACTGCAATTTCCTATCTCCTGCACCAAGAGACCCACAAATGAATGTGCCAAATGAAGGGAATAAATACTGTCCCTCTTCAAAGCCACAACCTTATTTTAAAGATTCCTGTTATTTAAAGGATTCTAAATCTCAAGGAACTGTTGGAATCGTTTGTAATCAAGCGGGTGGAAGTGATAATGCAAATTTTGCCAGAGGTAATCAATTCGGCGTTGATTATTCGAATCAATTTAGCCAAATGGAAAATCGTAAAAAATGGGAGTACACTGTGGAAAGACCAACACAGATTCCTATGCAGCTGGAAAATCCTCTCGTTGTTTATGACAATAAACCCGATTTTTTTCCGGCGCCATATACTGAATATAGAAAAGGTAAGGATTTTTTGACATATCCTTTACAAAATAATTATACAGAAGGTGGAGACCCAACTTATGTATTCCCCTATAAGACATTAAATTCACCATTCGATAATATCAATTTTATTGAAAAATTTGAGAATGAATATAAAGAGGACCAGGTAAAAAATGGTTCTCACTTTTTTATATTATTGATATTTGTGCTTTTGATTTTGTATTTTATATTTTGCTGTAAGAAGAGATAAGAAGAATTAGATTAAAAAAATATTATATTAAAAAATATTTTAGATTATAAATAATTTTACATAGATTAAAATCATTTTATTTAACCAATCTATAATAGATTGATTCACCAACTTCTGGGCTTTTACGTATGATTTTACAAATTTGGTCAGGTTTCATTCCATAATATTTGGCGACTGGGTCTACCTTTGAAATCTTAGGAAATTTATTTTTTGTTGTATTGTACTTTTCAACAACCTCTTTGGCCTCATCTTCGCTTAGAATAATGTGTTTAGGAACCAATTCGTGATGAGTTATATTAAATATCATATACTTTTTTAAGAATATTTCTACGTTTTTGTAATTATCTTTCATAAGTTCCTTTGTAACTGCACTATTCTCCTTATCTCTTAAAAGAAGAATAACATTAATATTTTCGTCCTCGTAATCGGCAATTATCTTTTGCATAATTCCCTTTAAATCATTTTTTCCAAATGATTTGGGGTCATTGTAAAAATGGACATATATCTTTTTATTATTTGCTTTATCATCTATAAAGATGTCCAAATTTTTGTTATCATATTTCACAGAAAATTCTTCAAATGTAATATTCAATTCCTCTTCTGATATATTATATTTTCTATCTTGAATCATCTCAAGAATCGTTTGACGTACTTTGAATAATGTTTTTTTATCTTGAAAATCCATTTTAATATAAGTATATTATATATTATATATTAATGAAATATCTTTCTATATAGTTTTTTTATTCATTTTTTTTTATTTTTTTAATAAAATTTCTTTTCGTTAAAAATATTTCTTTTTGATATTTG
>JACCDO010534670.1_pt1 | contig 48633 bp, 51 predicted proteins | sample 7446101 | NCBI WGS metagenome assembly JACCDO01 (sample SAMN15323440, study PRJNA562643) | freshwater metagenome | isolation source: river surface water | place: USA:Blue River Watershed | collected 2017-08-16 | reverse complement strand
TAATATCTAAAGATAAATCCCAGAAATTTGTATGAATTGTCCCTTTTTGGGATAAATTGATACCTTGCACAGTAGACTTTAGTTCCTTTTTGGCACCAGCCTTTTCAGTTTCCTTAGTATTAAGAGTTGGCATGAATCGTGCTTAAAAGCCTTTTTATAAAGAGACAACATGAAGGTTGTCTTGAAAAAGGAGCGATTTATGGAAAAAGCTACACTCGAAAAATTTAAACAACTCTTCATCGAAGTTTTAACAGAGGAAGATGTTTTTCAGGGAAAGCTTTTTCCTCAAGGCAGTGAGGGAGATGAGGTTGATATCGTTTCTTTAGAAAAAGAAAATCAAATGGATTTTAGATTAAGAGCGCGTAATGCCATCTATCTAAAAAAAGTTAAAAGGTCTCTTCAGAAAATTGAAGAAGGTACTTTTGGGGAATGCGAGGAGTGCGGAGAGGAAATTTCCTTCAATCGACTTCTTGCACGTCCAACAGCCGATCTTTGTATCAAATGTAAGGAGGAACAAGAGCGAGAAGAGAATCAATTGGTGCATAAGAATAAATCTTCTTTAAAAGGAAATAAAAAGATCTTACCAATTGATAAAGTAGAGAAAGGTTATAATAGAGATGAAACAAATACGATGGACTTTTCTGTTTCCCACTATGATTATCAAGACATAGTTGTTTAAGAAATAACCAGCTCCTCTTTGAGGAGCTGGTTAAAACAATCTAAATTAAATACTGAGACATTTCCTGAACTAACTGCTGAGATCTAATAACAAACTGATCTCTCTGCTCAGAACTAAGTCCTTCTGACGATAGGCTCGCAAGATCTTGGACATGATGACAAATCTTCTCAGCGAGATCTTTTTTATCCTTCGTTTCCCAAAGCTTAAACGCATTTTTTATCAAAGGATTGTTTGGATTAACAATTAATGTTTTCTTTAAAGGAAGTGCAAATGAATTTTGTCCCATCGATTTTGTCATTTGCTGAAAACGTTTCATGCTTTCATCAACCTTGAAGTAAGCAGATGAGGTAGAGTTTTTAAGACTTTTAACTTCTACATCTAACTTATCCTGAGAATCCTTATTGTCTCCAACGAGTACATGTTTAAAGAATTCTTTAATTTTTACGTCTTCAGGAGAAACTATTTCAGAATCAAGAAGATTTTCTATTTCAGAATCAACAGCAACAAACTTGTAAGTAAGTTCTTCGATTTTTTTCATTTCTGCGTGCTGAAGGAAGTGAGGGTCGATATACTGATCAGTTTCAATCACGTGAATACCTTCACTCAAGAGCTGTTTTCTTAATGACTCGTCACTTTGATTCTTTTCAAAGTATACGTACTTGTCTTTAAGTTTTTCTTTGTAGGCTTCAGGAACAGAGGCTTGATATTCATCGAGAGTGATTAATTTGTTTTCACTGTTTTTGAATAGAACAAATTTTCTCATCACTTCATCAAATTTCGTGTCTTGCATACAGCCATATTTGACGAAAAGGCCAATATCCTCCCAAACAGCCTCGTAGCGAGTTCTGTCTGAGTTAAATAGTTTTTTTAAGCTTTCAGATACTTTCTTAATAATATAATTAGAAATTTTCTTCACATTTGGATCACCTTGAAGAGAAGATCTTGAAACGTTAAGAGGGATATCAACAGAGTCAATCGCACCTTTGAGAAGACCTAAAAAATCAGGGACTACATTTTTTACATTATCAGAGACGAAAACTTGTTTGCTATAAAGTTTAATTCCATTTTCTTGGATTGGTTTTGAAGGATTTAACTTTGGAAAATATAAAATTCCTTGAAGAGTAAAAGGGTGATCTACATTTAGATGTAACCAAAAAAGAGGCTCTTGATCGTAAGGGAATAGCTTACGATAGAACTCCTTATAGTCCTCATCTTTTAAAGTTGAAGGTTCTTTTTTCCACAATGGAGTTGTTTCATTGATGATATCTTCACTTAATTCTTCGCTATCTTCTTTTTTTGATTCCAATGCAATTGGATAGGGCATGAAATCGCAATATCGAACTAAAGTTTCACGAAGCTTCCACTGGTCTAAAAATTCTTCAGAATCTTTATTGATATGAAGAGTAATTGTTGTTCCGATTTCGTTCCTCTCGCCGGTTGAAAATTCAAATTCTGTATCACCTAGGCATGTCCATTTTGTTGGAGTTGAACCTGGAGTCATGGAAAGTGAATCAATGACGACTTTTTCAGCAACCATAAAACAAGAGTAGAAACCTAAACCAAATTTACCAATGATTTCATCTTTGGATTGAGTATTTCCCATGTCTTTCATTTTTTGAACAAACTCTTCCGCTCCAGAAAATGCCAGTTGAGCAATATATTTTTCAACTTCACTCTCTGTCATTCCCAAGCCGTTATCGGTTATTTGAATAGTTTTTTGATCCTTATTGATACGAATTGAAACTTTCCCGGCTGGAACATCATGCCCCTGAGATCTAGCAATCGTTGATCTTTTTGTGATGGCATCACACGAATTTGAAACTAATTCTCTAACAAAAATATCATGCTCAGAATAAAGCCATTTTTTGATGATAGGAAAAATGTCGTTGGTTTTAACTGAAATAGAGCCTTTTCTATTAGTCATATAAATCCTCCAAAAAAGTTCAAAAAAAGTAATAATTAAGCAATAATAGCCAAATATGGTGGCAAATTAATTTAAGTCAAGGGTGAAACTATGCCAAATGATAAGATGCCTTTATGGATCCTTACGACCGGTGGGACGATAGAGAAAATTTATGATGAATTTGATGGGTCGCTCCAAAATAGGGATACAATTGTAAAAAATAAAATTCTTCAAAAGTTAAGACTTCCATATACTGAAATTCATGTGAAGTCTTTAATGTCGAAAGATTCGTTAGTGATGAATGAAAAGGATCGCGAATTCATTTTAAACTCAATAAAATATCATGAACAAGATGGGTATCCAATCGTTGTTCTTCATGGAACCGATACTTTAGAAATCACTGCTCAATTTTGCTATGAAAATTATAAAGAAATTAGGGTTCCAGTTGTTTTTACCGGAGCAATGAAGCCTTTAGGGTTTGATGATTCTGATGCTCCTCAGAATGTTATTGAGGCGATTTTTGCGGCAAGAATATTGACTCCTGGTTATTACGCCACTTTTCATGGAAAATTATTTAAAGTTCCAAATGTGAAAAAAAATAAATCTAAGGGAACGTTTGAGGAAATTGCATGAAATTATTATTTTTATTTTTCCTGATTTCTTTTTCGAAAGCTGGATTTGCATGGGGACCTACTGGACATAGAGTTGTTGGAGACATCGCGGAGGCTTATCTTTCAAAAAATGCGACAAAGGAAATAAAAAAAATTATTTCGAATGAACCACTAGCAAGAATTTCAACATGGCCTGATGAAATTAAGTCAGACCCCAATAAATATTCTTACACTTTCAATTGGCATTATACTGATTGGCCTGATGATCAAGAAAATTATGACGAAAATAAATCCTCGGGATTGCTACTAAAAAAAATCGATGAAAATCTTGGTATATTAAAGTCTGGCACTTCTTCGAAGCAAGAAAAACAATTCGCGCTCAAATTTTTAGTTCATCTTGTGGGCGATCTTCATATGCCTCTTCACGTAGGTGATGGCAAAGATCGTGGTGGAAATAATTGTCATGTTTATTTTCACGAGCAACTCACAAATCTTCACGCTGTCTGGGATGATAAAATGATTGAATTCTCTAAATTAAGTTTTACAGAGTTATCAAATATCTTAAAAAAAATTTATACCAAACAAGAAATTTCCCATTGGCAAAGTGGCAAAATATTAGATTGGGCCAGAGAGTCTAAAGAATTACGTTCTAAGGTTTATCCAGACGTTCAAAAATTATACTGTGTTCAAAAGTTGCCAGAGAATAATGAAAATATCCCTAAATTGTCCTACGATTACAGTTTTCGGTTTATGTCTGAATTAGAAAAAAGACTTTTTCAGGCCGGGATAAGATTAGCTTATCTTTTGAATCAAGTTTATAAGTGAAATAAAATCGCCAATTAATGTGGACAAATTTTCCTGTTAAATCTTCTTAAGTTGCTACTGATTTATTGTAATTTTCAGTGGTTGGCCTGTGCCTGATGTTCTTTCCTCGTAACCAAGGGATAATGAATCTAAGAGTTTGAATTCTTGAACCGATACTTCATTGAGGGTTAGAGTTCATGGACAAAAGTGTAATCGCAAAAAGTTCTTTATCTTTAGTGCTTTCGTTATCTTTGATAATATCAGGATGTCTATCTTCAGATATACCGACATCAAATCAGCGTGATTTAAGTTCCTCTAGAGGTGGTAGTTCTTTAGGTCTAGGAGAAAATGGCTCCGGAGTTAATACGACTACACTCGGAGAGGGAACATCTCTTCCCCCAAAAGTAGAAATTAGGCATCTTATTGAACCGAATTTGACTACAGAATTAACTTACTCTTCGGGAACAGGTTTTGATGGAGGAGGGAGTTATGTTAGAAAACTTACTTTGCCAAAAAATTTTCAGGGCCGACTTTATGTGGCCGGTATCAATATCGTTTCATTAGCTGATCGTCATATTAGAGTTAGGTTTAAATTTGGAATGAATCGTGAGCCCGTCACAATTCCTGCAACTGTAGTTGCTGCTCCTGGAATTACCCCTTTTACAGCAATTAATGTGTTAGTTTTGGATATGAGATCTGAGCCTTTCAGAAATATTCGTCTTCCTTATGATCTTTTTGATTATAACGAGTATGACTTTTCAAATGGAGATGAGCCTACTCAAGATAATAGGGATACAAATCTTTATTGTAGAGGACTAAAAGTCGAAGATGATCCGACATTTGTTGGAGTTGGCGCATGTGATGGAGTTGAATCAAGTTCAGAGCAACCTGCAGAGGAATGTCTTTATGCTTATGCAAAAGTTTTAGATCAGGGACTTGTTCAGGAACTCAACACTCAACAGGTACCCCTTTTACCTTCATTGCCTCAAGTGAAGAGTCAAACGGGCTCCGATTATTTTATGGATTCTATGGCGAGTGTTTTAAAAAAACCATTGCTTGATACTTTGCCTTTGTCTTCTCCTGGATCTCATACTTTAGGAACTTATAAGTTTAGCGTTCTTTCAGATCCTCCTGACACCACGGATTCGATTGATATTAGTTTTTCAGGAGCGACTGCTTTTAATCCTGTAACAATCAATGGAATCAATTACAGATTTAATGGGCCATATCGTCTTGTTAATCAGGATGAGTGGGAATTTGATTTTGCCGAGTTAGATGGTGAAAAAAAATTATTTAAACAAGATGCCTATATTAATAAATCAGCTACAGAAAAAATCTACTATAATTCCTTATTATTTCCCCTCGCTACAAAACTTAAGTTGCAACCAAATGTAGGGCATTTGAGTTCAGATGCTGTTGATGGCACGAGAACTGAGGGAACATTATCTGTTGCTGGTGAAACGAAATGGATGGATGGTGCTAATGCAAGGGCCATAAGTAAAAATAGTGAGCTTGAACATATTGGATCTTGTAATGTGACTTCTTCAATGGAGATTGTCGCACGGGATGATAACGGAAATGATTTTGTCGTTGCCTCTGCCAATGATGTCAAACTTCAACTTGTAAGGCCAATTCAGCACCGAAGCGATATTAACAATGATGTTCTCTACACAAACTTTAAAAGATGTGAATCAAATGCCGGTTGCAGCGCCAGTGAATGCTGTTTTAACAATAGGTGCTGGGATCAAACATTAGTGACTCAGTGTTTTGATGATTCTAATATACAGGGCAACAGAAATATAGGTGACAGTTGTAGCACTGACTTAGACTGCTCCAGCTTATGTTGCAACAGAACTTCTGGTCAGTGTAGTCCACACAATTCTTTACTGGATCCAGCTGTTTTGTGTAATAAACCTGTCGGTGACTTTTGCATAGCTCAGGAATGGTGTCAGAAGAGTCCAGTGACAAGATGTTTTGTGATTCGGACCGGAACTGATCCACTTGGTAACACAACTTGTAGACAACATTGTTATACGACAATGGAATTTGGTGATTGCAAAAATGGAGTTTGTATTCCTCCAGAACAGGAAGTAATCCCAACTTTTGATCCTGCTGTGTGTGATGATGCGATTACTGCTCCAAGTTTTTAATCATTGATTCAAAGTAAAGAAATCTGGCATAATATTCTCACTTAGAGGTATCCATGTCTTTACCAGATTTTCAAAACTGTTATTTAGATCATATTGCCATTGCTGTCAGAAATATAAACAGCGCTCAAAAGATATATGAAGATATTGGTTTTAAATTCAATGATCCTATCGAGGAAGTTCAAGAGCAAATGGTTTTAACCAAATTTGCCAGCATAGATGTAAATTCCCACATAGAGTTGTTAGAGCCAACATCTTCAGAGAGCACAATTTACAAGTTTATTGAATCCAAAGGAGAGGGGATTCATCATATTTGTTTTAAAGTGGAGAATCTCCAAAATAAAATGAATGAATTAACTCTCAAAGGGTATCGATTTATTTATTCTTCACCTAAAATTGGAGCAGGAGGATGTTTAGTTAATTTTTTACATCCCAAATCTACGGGCGGAGTTTTAATCGAATTATCTCAAAAGGTGTCGTAGTGAATCATTATTCTTATCCGAATCTGACAAAATTAAATAAAATAATCATTTTTATCTCCTTGGGCTGCTTTTTATTAATGTCAATTTTAAATGCGGTTGGTGCTTTTTCATTAGTATCTTTTCTTGGGTTAAGTTCAAGCGGGTTATTGTCTGGGTTCGTTTGGCAGTTACTCACTTATCCTTTTATGGAAGGGCAATTGATTGGATTGATCTTCAATGCGCTGTTGTTGTGGTTTGTGGGATCAGAGTTGGAGCAACTTTGGGGATCTAAAATTTATTTTAGATTCTTATTATTTGTTTCTCTTCTTACAGGGATTTCTTACTCACTCATTCAAATTATCTTTTTTTATGGAACATCCCATTTTTTTGTTCCTCTTCATGGTTTAACTGGTCTTAATATGAGTATTTTGATTGCCTACAGTATTCTTTATCCTGACAGGCAACTTTCGATGATGATGATCTTTCCAATGAGGGCGAGGACTTTTTGTTGGATTCTTGTTGGAATTGAGGCCTACATGGCGATTTTTTCTTCCCAAAAAGGGAGTTGGGCACATTTGCTGGCGATGGCATTTGGATTTATGGCCGTAAAACTTCAAAACCATATAATTATAAGAAAATTTTTTAATTTTGATTGGAACATGAGGAAGGTCTCAAAAACAAAAAGTCATCTTTATGTTGTTCCAAAATCTGATGACGACGAGAATTCAAAACCTAAATATTGGCAATAGTGCGTCGCATCCATTGTCGTTGTTTTTGTTGATAAAGTTTTGTAAGGATGATATTTAGATCAACTTATAAGTGAGGAAATATGAAGCTAAGACTTGCCCTTGAAGAAAAATTAATGGATGTAAGATTGAGAGATCGCCTTCTTGCAGAAGGAAAGATAACTAAAGAAGAACTTAAGAAATATCTAGATTCACTTTCTGATGATGCTAAGAATTCTGTATCCTTAGACCAAGAAGAGTCTGGTCAGCTTCAATAATTATTGAACGACAAATCCGGAAAAATATATTTGTTTGATTACAGGGCTAGTCAAGTTGGTATTGATTTGTCTAATTTTGTCGTTTATTTTGTCTTTGAGTCTTTTTTCAAAAATCATTTTACCAGTTATTGAGTCAAGGTCTTCTGGCTGAAGATAAGAAGAAATTTCTACTGTTGCATCCTTAAACAAGTATTCATAATTTTTTATCATTTCTTTTTCGTCTTCATTAAAAGTTACGACATTCATCTCGACGTTTAGGTATCTGAGTCTTGAACTTTTGGACTCAAGATTCACTACAATTTTTTTCAAAGGGACACTGTGGATTTGAGATTTAGCGAGTGTGTCTTCCTTGAGCTTTTCTGCCTCAAGAGCCTGATCCGTTGGAGGGGGCTTAATCATATTATGTGCATAAAATACAGCTCCAGTTCCAAGGAGAGCAACGACGAGATTGGCCAAAATCAGAATTTTCTGCATGACCTAATGTTAACATGAACTAGAGATAAAAAAAGGGCCTTTTAAAAGGCCCTTTTTTTAATTAAAGATATTTATCAAGTGATAGCGGAGTAAAAGGGAGCTCTAAATCTTTAGCAACTTGCTCGTAAACTAGTTTTCCTTTATAGATATTTACACCTAGCCTTAATGGCTTATCTTTCATAATTGCTCTATCAACACCTTCTTTGGCAATCATTCGGGCATACTTAAGAGTTACATTTGTTAAAGCAAATGTTGAAGTTCTTGCCACTGCTCCTGGCATATTCGCTACGCAGTAATGAACAACTCCATCAACGACGAATGTTGGGTTTTCATGAGTTGTTGGCTTACATGTTTCGATACAACCACCTTGGTCAACGGCGATGTCTACGACAACAGAACCTTTCTGCATCTTTGAAATCATTTCTCTTGTCACAAGTTTTGGAGCCTTAGCTCCAGGAACAAGTACTGCTCCAATGACTAGATCAGAAGTGAGGACTGCTTCTTCGATATTTTGTGAATTTGAGAATACTGTACTAACTTTGTTCTCAAATAAATCATCAAGTTCAGCTAGTCTTTTTGTTGAAAGATCAATAAGAGTTACGTCAGCTCCCATACCAATTGCCATTTTAGCAGCATTTGTACCTGCAATTCCGCAACCAATGATTGTGACTTTTGCTCTTCTAACACCTGGAACTCCACCAAGAAGAATACCCTTACCACCTTTATCAAGTTGAAGGTAAGTCGCTCCGACTTGAACAGACATTCTTCCTGCTACTTCTGACATTGGCACTAATAGTGGAAGAGATCCATCCTCAAGTTGGATAGTCTCGTAAGCAATACAAGTTGCCCCAGATTTCATTAATCCTTCAGTCTGTGGTTTATCTGCAGCCAAATGAAGGTATGTATAAAGAATGTGATGAGGCTTTAAAAGAGCAATCTCATTTGGTTGAGGCTCTTTAACTTTAATAATCATTTCACCAATTGAATAAGCGTCTTCTAGAGTTGGAACAATTTTAGCTCCCACTTTTATGTACTCTTCGTCAGAAATACCGATACCCATTCCAGCATTGTGTTGAACAAATACCTCATGACCATCTTGTATGAGTTGTCTGGCACCACTTGGAACAAGACCAACTCTATTTTCATTGTTTTTGATTTCTTTAGGTACTGCAATTTTCATTTGGGTACTCCCTATTGATTTTAATGCGGTTAAAAAGTTTGAGGTATTATACACGATTTTTAAATTAAGAATAGTACAAGCTCATATTGTCATGACCCACGATCACATTTAAGGCGGTGCAATTTAAAATTTTCTCAGTAATTTTTACATGGTCCATCTCATGCCCCAAGTGAGTCAGAACAGCTAATTTAGGGTTAATTACTCGAATATATTCTAGAGTTTGATCAAAATGGAGATGAGTATCATGGGGAGTAAGTCTTAAGCAGTCGATGATGAGCAGCTCTAAGTTTTTTTCTTGTAAAATTTTCAAGTCGCTATCTGGAATAAGTTGGCAGTCAACGATATAGGCCATTTTGGAATGAATCAAGCCTAATGTTTGAGTGTGGCCATGAGGAAGAAATAAGAATTCAAATTCGTTGTGTGAAATGCTCGTTGTACTACCAGTAATATTATTTAATTCAAGTTTTGGAATTCCTCCTCCTAGAATTTGTTTGTTTCCAAAATAAGAAGAGGTCTGAAAAATATAAGGAAATTTATTTTTGAGAGAGAGGATGCATTTATTAGAAGTGTAAATAGGTAGTGGAGAGTTAAAATTAAAAGTATATGGTCTTAGATCATCCATACCATGTGTGTGGTCTGCATGATCATGAGTAATTATGATAGAGTCAATTTGAGTGACATCATTTTTTAATAACTGACCTCGAAGATCAGGTGATGCGTCTATCAAAATGTTTTTTCCGTTATGAGTGCTCAATAAAGCTGAAGATCTAAGTCTTTTGTTTCTTAAGTCTTTCGATTGGCAAACAACACACTTACATCCTAAAATAGGAACACCTGTACTTGTACCTGTACCTAATAAAGTTATCTTATTCATAGGAGACAATCTTTATATGAGATTTGTTTTTTTTCTACTTATTTTTATTTCTAGTTGTTCCGGTTTGAAGAAGAGTCAGGGGTTAGACGAAAGCATAAATCTCGAGGTTTCAGAATTTAGGCTCGAAAATGGAATGAAGGTCTTGATCGTTCCAAATAAAAAATTACCTATCTTTTCACTCTATATGTTTTATAAGGTTGGCGGGAAAAATGAGGTCCCTGGTATAACGGGCGCAAGTCATTTCCTGGAGCATATGATGTTCAAAGGCGCCAGAAAGTTTGGCAAAAATACGATTGATTTTATCATTGAAGGAAGTGGAGGATCAACAAACGCCTACACCACAAACGATCACACGGTTTATTACGAAAATTTACCTTCTTCCCAGATTTCTACTATTTTAGATATTGAAGCTGATCGATTAGAAAATTTACTTTTGGATCCTAGTGATTTTGAAAAAGAGCGGGCCGTAGTTCTTGAAGAAAGAAAAATGCGCTATGAAAATTCACCAAGAGGTCAACTCTATTTAGAGTTAATGCAAGAGCTCTATCGAGGAACACCTTATGGACGATCGGTGATAGGAGACATTAAAGATTTAAAAAATGTAACTCGAGATCAAATAATGTCTTATTTTAAAAAATTCTATGCCCCAAATAATTTAACTATGGTTATTGTTGGAGATGTCGATTTTGAAGAGGTTAAATCAAAAATTAATTCTAAATTTTCTTCAATCCCTCCTTCGGATTCTGTTGATCTTGAGCATGCTAAGATTCAAGATCAAAAGTTTGTTGTAAAATTAAAAAAATCAAAAACAGTATTTAAGAATGGCGCTTCTCCAAATCCTATCTTTATGCTGGCATATCCGTCCTATAAGGCAGGTCATGAAAAAGGCTATGCTTTGGATATCCTCTCTTCAATTATTGGCTCTGGAAAAAGCGGAGCTCTGATGAAAGATTTTATCTATGTAGACAAGCCCTTAAGCACGAAGCTTTATGCTGGCAACCAGTCTCTTGAAAGATCAGGCTACTTCTTTGTGGGCGGGGATTTGGTAAAGGGTGTTGATTTGAAAAAATTTATGGCCGAATTAAATCTAAAGTTAAAAAGTTATTGTGATACTGAGATTACAGAAAAAAATCTTCAGAAAATTAAAAATAATTACCTTGTTGGTCTCTATTCCGGACTTGATTCAAATGCTGGTTTAGCTCAGTTCTTAGGTGATAGAGAATTACTTTACGGCGACTGGAAGTTTTATAAAAAAGAATTGAGTGCATATGAGAAATTAACAACTGAGGATATCAAGAAATCATGTCGCGAAGTTTTTACTCAGCCAAATGTATTTGTATCAATTTGGGATAATTTTTAGAGAGTTTAATATGTTAAATTTTATTATTTTTTTATTCGTTATTTCATCATCAAGCATTTGGGGAAGTGAGAGTTTACTGACTTCACTTAAAAGATTTAAAATTGGCGATCTCGATGTCGCTTGGTTAGAGGATAATAAATTTCCAAAATTTACGGCATCCTTATATTTTGCGGATGGTGCGATTTCAGACTCACTACCAGGATTAACTCAAGCTACATTTGATCAATTAACCTCTGGAACAAAAAGTAAATCAGAGTCACAACTAAATGAACTACTTGATTTTTATGCAATTAATTTAAAGTCTGCGATTACTCATGAATACTCAGTTTTTACTATTCAGGGATTAGTCAAAGATCATGAAATCGTTTCTGGTCTAGTTTGTGAAATTTTTAATGACGCAAATTTTCCTTCAGATAAATTCTTATCTTATAAAAATCGAAGTAAAAGTCGTTTGAAAAATTTAGTGTCTAATCATGCTGCGCTTGCAGATAGAGTTTTTAGAATGATTTCTTTTAAAAATACCACTTTGATGAACCCATCAGAGGGAACAATTTCAAGTCTCGATAAGCTTCAGGAGTCGATGCTTAAAAATAGGCTGAATCAATTAAATCACACGAGAAAAGTACTCTATATTTCAGGCCCCAAGGATAGCTTGAAAGTGGCCCAATCTTTAAGTGAAAAATGTCATTGGAAGAATGAGTATAATGCACCAAAGATTTCTGTCGCAAAACCTGACTCTCAAACGAAAATTATTTTAGTTCCAGTCTCAAATGCAAATCAGGCACAGGTAAGAATTGGACGCTATTTAAATCAGGATGAGATATCCAACCAATACGATAAATTCCACTTTATGGCGGGATTTTTGGGTGGAGGATTTACCTCGAAACTCGTCCAAGAATTAAGAGTTAAACGAGGACTAACTTATTCTGCGAATGCTTATGTGTCTCTCCAAAAAGGATACGGTAGAGCAGGAGTGGTCACTTTTACAAAATCTGAGACAGTTCCTGAACTTATTAGCATAATTTCTGATGTATTTGATGAAATCAGTAATGAGTCAACTATTAAGCAAGAAGAGTTTTCACATCAAAAGAATCATCAGGTTGGTGGTTATGCCTTTGCTTTCGAGGCGACCGAAGCCTTGCTTGGCCAGATTATGCTTTATGATCACCAGGGAAGAGATTTAAAAGATTTAGTAAATTTTCCCAAAAATATTTCAAATCTATCAACAAGAGATCTCTCCGATACAGCAGTCCAGGTTCTTCCTTGGAATAAGTTAACTATTGTCGTAGTAGGGGATAGGTCATTAGAGAAAACTCTTTCTCGAATTAGAAAGGTAGAAGTGATCCAGCCAGACAATTTTCTTTGAAATTTAGTGACTAATCTTCTTGAGAGGAGCATTCACTTTCTACAATCGCTCCTGGGTAGATGACAAGTTTTTTGACATTGATTTTTCCTGTAACAACTGCACTTGCACGAATAGTTACAGTTCCGGATGCGAATATCTCTCCTGTAACTTCACCGAATATTTCAATATCGTTTCCTTCAATTTTGCCCTCTACTTTAGAGCCCCTTTCAAGAATCAATTTCCCTATACCATTAACTTTTATATTTCCGATAATTTGGGATGTAATGATTGAATCCCCTAAGAGATAAATCTCTCCCTTGAATAGGGAATTTAATCCAAGCATATTAAAGTTAAAATTTTTGAAATCGGTGTCGTTCATTACTTATTATTTCCAATTTTAAAAGGATCAGTCTGTTTGATTAAGAGTAAATCTCCTAAGCGATTAAAAATGTAGATAATAAAACTAACATTTTCATTATTTGATTTTACGTTAAAAGTTGCATTCGTAGGGCGAAGCCTAGATACAGAGAATGGTTCTCCAGATGAAAATTTTATTCCCTCTGTAAAAGAACTTAATTCTTGTTGAGGGTAGTACTGAACTCCACTTTGAGAAATCATGGCTACCAAAATATGGCCCATTATTTTTGTTTCAGGTACGGTACTTAAAATTTGAAATTTAAAACTTAATTTTTCGCCTTCTAGGGACAAATTGAATTGGTCTACAGATACTGATTGACCAGATGTAAGATTTTGCATTCCGTAGGGCCTTTTGATACCTAAAAGAAAAGTGTCATCAAGGGGGAATGATTGTTTATTTAATTTCTGATTGAGATCGTTATTTAGAGTTTTTAATTCATTTATTTCAGTTTTTAATTGCTGAAATTCCTGTAATGATTTGCTTTCTTGATTATTATTATGTGCTGATTGGGGGGGAGAACTATATTTTTGGACAATTCCCAAGAAAAAAAGCCCAATAAATAGTGAAATTAAAAACAATGGTAAATAAAAGATGAATTGTTTTATAAATTTTTTCTTAATTTTAATATACTTAGGAGGCAGAGGATTGTCATAGATAACGATTGAAATTTCATTACTGATTTTTTCTATTTTATCTTCCATGAATTATTCTTTAAAAAATCGCAAGGATGGTGAAAAAGCAATATTATCAACTCCGGATTTTGTCCAAAGTTCTCCAACAATTTTCCAATCGTAATTACTGTTCTTTTTTAAGTAAAGGGTCTTTTTGCCAATATCATTAATCACATTAGATCTATAGTCCTGCTGAAGGTGAACAACTGCATAATCTTGAGTCGACATGATAGATATTTGGTCAAATTTGATAGAAGGCTTATCTGGTCTTGAAAAGACAGCACTCTTGTATTGCTTATATGAATTAAAGTTGCCTTTTGATTTATCATGAAATTGAACAGGATCATAAGATGAAATATAGTTATTGAAATCCTTATTCTGCCAAGCCTCTGACCAGTTAGAGATCATTTGAGAAATTTCCTTGCGATTTCTTTCCCAGGTCGTTTTGGATAAATAAAAAATATCTTGAACAACTACAATAGGAGTATTTTCTAGCTCAATGTATTTAGATAATTCCTTAAGGTCTGCATTTTGAACAACGACACACCCTCTCGAATCAAGACCTTTGTAAATTCTATTATCATCATCGGTCGAGTGAAGCCAAATACCACTACCAGACTTACCTTCGCGAGTATCTATTAGGTTTGGATAATTCATAGGGAATGCGCCACTTCCATAAATTTCAGCGTATTTTCCGTGCCTTCTGAATAGTTCTTCTTTCGAAAGAAATTCATTTATCAAGTAAATTCCTTCGGGGGTTTTGTGGTCACCATTTGTTGTTTTGTCCCCTTTAAACTTACCCGTAGCGATAGAAAAGGTTTTAACGAGTTTAGGCAAAGATCCGTTATTTTCATAAAGGTGGAGCTTATGAGTAGACTTTTCAACAATAAGAATATGATGTGAAAATTTGGAGTCCATCATAAGAATATTTGATGGAAGGTAAGCCTCTTCAGCCTTAATAAGGCCAACAAAAAAGGTCAGAAATAGAGTAGCAAAAACCTTAAAATTTTTCAAACGACCTCCAAATTTATACGCTTGGATTATTGTAGTATGTTGAAAATTAGTTATCAATAATTCCCTGCATATTTTTAAGCAATCTTTGCCCCTGTTTAGAAGGTGAGACTCCTACGATATTATGTATTTAGGTGAATGCATGAAAATTTTTATAGTTACGATTGGATCAGGTGAGATCTTAAAATTTAGAGATCGTTTGAGTTCTCTCGAGAATAGTCTAACTTTGGCTTCGAGAGAAGGCCTATTAAAATCACTTTCTGAAATAGAAGAAGATGCCGTATTTTTGTTTTATTTAACCAGCAATTTTGAAAAACAGTACGATTTGTGTCAAGTCATTAAAAGTTTTTCTGATCGTTTAAAGATCTTTGTGGTGTTTAAAAATGTTTCTGTTCAGGAGTTAAGAAATTACCAGGATCAATTTCCTCTTGTTGACAGCTTTATTGAATTTTCCATATCAGGTCCATCTTTGGATTTTATGATGGAATCACCCCCTCCAAAAAATGTCGAACAAGATCAAAATAGGGAAGAAAAATTTGAAAATATTGAGGCCATCTCTAAAATGTCCCAAAATCCAATAAGTCGATCGATGGATGAACTTTTTAAGAAATACCTCAATGCAAAAGAAGACTTTCCAGAAGAAGAAATAAAAGATGAAAAAAATGTCGGAGATGATATGAGTGATAAAGATCAAGAACTCTCATTGGATAATCTTGGAGAACTAGAAATTAGTGAACTAAATGAAGGACAAAGCTCAGATTCTTCTCAGCCAGATCAGGGGTTTGAATTGAGTCTTGATTCAGATCTTGAGATTCAAGACGAAAGCTCTGAAGAAGTTGATGTTGCTGAAGAAGATTCTGGTATTGATTTAGATCTAGGTGATTCGGAGTTTGAAGATGGGAATGAAAATGAAGAGGGGTATAATTTATCCTCAGAAGAAAATTTAAGTGAAGATTCAGATTCTGCGCTAGATCTGTCAGATACTGAAGAAAATGTGAGCGATAACAATTCTATTGATGAGGTTAACCTTTCTGATTCTGATTTAGGAGTTCAATTGTCAGATTCTGGGGAGGATCTTAATTTAGGGGACGAAAATTCTATTGATTTATCTTTTGGAGAAGAGCAAGTAGAGGGAAATATTTCAGCTCTTTCAACCGAGGATGAGCTTTCAAAATTAAGTGATGAATCAAATCTTCCTGATTTACCAAATTCAGATGGAATTGATTTTAATATATCTTTCGATGCTGACTCCTCATCTTCTAATGTTGAGAGTGTGGCCGGAGAAGGAGAGTTATCAGAGGATGCAAGAAGAAAACTCATGGAAATTGATCAAATGATGGATCAAGATTCATCTCAGGTTAATATCAATCCAAACATAGATGAGGATAGTTTTGCTTTTAGCCTCGATTCAAATGAATCAATATCTTCTGATCAAAAAGTGAATGATTTTTCTTCAGAAGAAGTTTCTGCCCAGGAGAACGAAATTGTATCGGAAAATGATCTTAGTTTTGATTCTGGAATAGTAGAAAATCATGAAGACCTGGACCAAAGAGCTAAAGAGGTCAGAGATACGGGAATCACAACTAACAAGCGTGTGGAAGCAAGTGAAAGGTCAAATGAACAGGGCAAAATTCATGACGATTTAAGAAATATTTCAGGAGCATATTCCAATGAGCTCGAAAAAATTCAGGCCACTTTATCAAATTTAAGAATTGATAGGGAGGAGCTATTATCAAAAATTGAGAAATTGGAAGAAGAAAAGATTATATCGAACAGAACAATCTTGAATATTAGGGCCGAGCTGGATGAAAAGAAAATTGAGTTATCAATTATAAGAAAAAAACTTAATGAAGAACTAAGTTTTCAGAAGGATCAGTTTAGAATTCAGCAGGAAAAATGTTTAATACTTGAAGAGAAAAACAAGACACTAATGCAAGAAGTCGAAAAAGGTAGTCAAAAAAATAAAATAGACCTAAAAAGAATACAAATGCGAGAGAAAGAGTTAGAGCAAAAGCTAGAGTTGCTAAAGTCAGATTCCGAAATACAAATTAGAAATCGTGATTTGAAAATTATTGAATTAAAAAGAAAAATTGATTCAATGGAGTTTGATATGGAATCCATTTCAGAGCATGAAAAAAAGTCTCTAGATTCTAAGGCAGAGCTTGAAAATAGGCTAGATAAGGCGATAAAAACTTTAAGGTCTGCGATTAATTTACTTGAAGAGGAACCAGAGAGAAGTAAAACCCTCGATATATTGAAAAAAAATATTGATGTTTAAAAGTTTATTATGACTGGAGTAATTAATCTTTTTATAGTTGGTTCAGATGCAACGACATTGGACTTAATTAGAAGTTCTTTGGATGATAGTCGTATTCAGTATAAACTTACTTTTTTTCAGGAAGTTTCTGAAATAAAACTTTTTTCCGAAGGAGAAGCTGAAGCTGTTTTTTTATACTCTAATCGACCTGAAGATAAAACTTTTCAAGAAATCCGAAAATTAAATCAATTATTACCAAATTCCGCTGTTATTCTTTTGAGCACTAAAGCTCAATTAAGGCTTATTATTGGAGCATTTCGAGCAGGACTATTTGATTTTTTAGCTTTACCTTTAGATAAAGCGGAAATGAGAACCGTTATTTATCGCTTAAAATTGCACGGAATAATTAGGCATAAACATTTAAGTCCAGAGAGAGCAATTCTTCAGTTTTTTTCTCGACCTGAAAACTTTTCATCAGTAGATGATGTCAACAATAGTTTAAAGGGATATCTAGAAACATTTTTCAGGAAAGAAAGAGAAGCAAAGTTTTTTGTCTCAGAAAAATTAATAACGTCTTTTACCAAAAAGCTAAAGCTTTCAAAGAATCAAATCAATCGTCTTGAGAATTTTTTGAATGATAGAGCTGGAATAATATTTGGTCTTAAAGTTACTAAGAATTATTTTTATTTTTTATTTAAAACAGGACCTGAGCAAATTAGTTTTGTTGTTGCAAAAAATGTCTCAAAGTATTCTGTTAAAGAAGTCTTGAATGATTATCTTGCAACTTTTTTAAGAACCTCACTCGTTATTCTCGATGAGAATTCTGAACGTGAACAATTTAAATTGTTAACAATGATTGATGACGTGACTGGTTTATATAATCAGAGAAAATTATCCGATGATTTGGAGAATTTAATTTTAAATTTTAAAAATGAAAGCAACATGTTTACCTTGTTGTTCATTGATATAGATCATTTTAAAAATGTTAATGATAGATTTGGACATATCATTGGGAGTAAATTATTGGTCGACTTGGCAACTGTTTTAAAGAAGCAGTTAAGGGCATCAGATATTGTTTATAGGTATGGAGGAGATGAGTTTATTATTATTCTTCCAAATACAGATACTGAAATTGCAAAAAAAATCGCATTAAGAATGTCATCAGCAGTTAAAGCTGAGGAGTTTGAAGTTGAAAATTTTGTAAAATACAGGCTATCGTTATCAATTGGAATTGCCTCCTATCCTCAAGATGCTCCAGACGCAAAAAGTATCATTCGTTTTGCTGATCAGATGATGTATCTTTCGAAGAGGTCTGGAAGAGGCAAGGTGTTTCATATAAATGAGGTTATTGGAAAATAAACTCTGATTCTTTAAAAATGAGAATACCTACATTGTTATCAATCGTAATGTAGGTATTCTAAGAGCGATTATTTAGAAGCTACTTTTTTAGTAGCTTTTTTCTTTGTTGTCGTAGCTTTTTTTGTTGCTTTCTTTTTTGTCGTTTTTGAAGCAACTGGAGATTTCTTGAATTGGGAAGTTGCAGTTTTAAGTTTTTCAAACTTAGTTTGTAAAACATTTAAGTCTTTCTTGTAGTTTTCTAAAAACTTCTTAGCTTTTTTTTCAACATCTTCTTTTTCTTTGTGAAGTTTAGCTTTAACTTGTTGAAGGTCTTTATTCACGACGTTATTGAAGTCTTTTTGTGCTTCTTTTACGATTTTATTAAAGTGATTCTTAAGATCAGACACATTCAAATCAGATACAAAAGATTCAATGTTCGATCTAAGCTCATTAATTTTTCCCATTACAGCAGTTTTTTTGTTTTCCGGTTGGTTTTCTTCGTTCATATTCTCCTCCCTTAAAAGTTGAGATATTGATTGTTTTTGTTAATCGATATTCTATAGCCAAATCCAAAACTTTTGGATTTAAGTTTTATAATAGGACAAAACTGGGCCCTTTTATACTCTGAACGAGAGTATAGTTGAAGAACTTTTTCAACATCTTTAGTGTCAAAGCCATTTTGAATTAAGTCAGTCTTGCATAGGCCGTAACTTAGTATACCTTCAAGGATAGGATCAAGAATTTCGTAGGCAGGAAGAGAGTCTTGGTCGAGTTGATTCTCCCTTAATTCAGCACTAGGCCCTCTAGAGATAATTTCCTCTGGGATTAGTTGATTAAATTTTTTGTTTATATAATTTGAAAGAGCGTAAACTTCTGTTTTGTAGAGATCTCCTAAAAGCGAAATTGCTCCCACTGAATCCCCATATTGAGTAGAATACCCAACGGCCAGTTCTGATTTATTCGATGTATTTATAACCATGGCCCCTGTTTGATTTGATCTTGTGTATAGCAACATCCCTCTTAGTCTGCTCTGAACATTTTCATCTGTCAGTCCACTGAAATTTTCAGTGAAAGTATTTTCAAAAGTATTTTTAATCGCCGAATGAAGAAATTTTATTGGAAGATATTGAAGTTTAAGATTTAATCTTTTACACATTTTTTCACAAAGCTGGGTGCTTAATTGAGAGCTATGAGCACTAGGCATATAAATGGCCTCAACCTCTTGTTCTGGCCTTAAGGCAAGATGAGTTATGGCAAGAACTAACGCCGAATCCATTCCTCCTGAGAGAGCAATGAGAAATTTTTTAAATTTGCTTTTTTGAGCATATTCTTGAAGGCCAAAAATTAGAGCATTTAATATTTCTTGGCATTCTTCATCTGAAAGAGATTGAAGTCTTATGGTTGAATTTGAATATTGAAGACGAGGAGTGAAGAGTTGCTCCCAAGTATTAGTATGATTAAGTTGCACATCTAAATTAAAGTTAGTTTTAATTTCGTTCAAAGAAATTGATTTTTGATCGCTTTGAAAAGCCTTTAATTCACAAATGATTTTATCTCCAGAAAGACAAAAACTCTGGCCATCAAAAAGAACTTCATCTTCTCCGGCAACAAGATTAACGTAAAAAAATGGACATTTAAAAAAATGAGAGATGGTACTTGCTCGCTTATGTCTTGATATTTTTTTCGAAAAATTAAAGGGAGAGGCAGACAAATTAATAATTCCAGAAAGCGTTAGATCTTTTTTAATTGTTTCTTGAAACATAATTTCACAAGGATCCATCTTGTGAAAATTTGAAGCCCACATATCTTCGCATATTAAGATTCCAAAAATGGAATCATTATATTGATAGAAGCAATTATGTTCACCTGCAGTGAAATACTTTTGCTCATCAAAAATATCATAATTAGGTAGAAGTCTTTTGGAGTAGATTGGCGTAAGTTTTTGTTTTGGTTTGAGTTCGTAGACAACATTTTCAATTTTTTTTATTTTGTGGTCATGATCGAGTTCGTATTTAATTCCCCCAATAAGCGCTGTCCATTCAACTGAGTTGTCTACTTTAAGACTCCAGTCATTAATTCTTTCAATTAAATTCTCATAGGCCAAAATAAAAGACTTTTGAAGGATAACGTCTTTTAACGGATAGCCTGTTAAGTACATTTCAGGGAAAACATGAAGGCTTGATTCTTTTAAACTAGTTGTTAGGGTCGTATAAATACTATCAAGATCGGCCAGTGTTTGATGTGTTTGATGAAGAGTCAGTGTTGTTGGCTTTAGAGATTCTTTCATATTGACACAATGCCTCAGTCAAAGGTAATGGAATCGTCCAAGATTATACACAAAAATTAGGGTTCAAGATGCATAAATTTAAAAATAATCGGGTTCTTGTTATTGGAGCTGGTTTGGCCGGTTCTGAGTCTTCACTTTTTTTGGCAAGAAATGGAGTCTCGGTTGTTCTAATTGAGAATAAAGGGCTGCAAAAAAATCCAGCGCAAAAAGTTAACACATTTGCAGAACTCGTTTGTACTAATTCTCTTAAATCTATGGATCCAACCTCTGCCCACGGGCTTTTGAAGTCAGAAATGTCTTCTATGGGCTCTGCTATAATAGAAATTGCAAAAAAGAATGCTGTTCCAGCAGGAGATGCTCTCGCAGTAGATAGAGATCAGTTTTCATTGGAAATTACAAAGTTAATTAAAAATAATGAAAATATACAACTTGTAGAACGAGAAGCAGAGAATCCATTAGAATTAATGAAAGAGTATGAATGTGATTTTGTCATTATAGCTAGTGGACCTTTGACTAGTAAGCCTCTTGAAAACTGGATTATGAAAGAAATCTCTAGTGATGATTTTTATTTTTATGATGCAATCGCCCCTGTTGTCGATGCAGATAGTCTGGATTACTCTAGGCTTTATTTCAAAGATAGACATAAGGATCAATCTGAGTCGGCGGATTACCTCAATGCTCCATTCACGAAAGATGAGTATTATCAATTTGTAGATGAGTTATCGAAAGCGGAGAAAGTTCCGGCCAAAGAATTTGAAGATTGGAAGTTTTTTGAATCTTGTTTACCAATTGATCTAATGGCCGAAAGAGGTAAGGATACTCCTCGTTTTTCATGTATGAAGCCGATAGGTCTTGAACTTCCTGGTGAGAAGTGGCCTTTTGCAGTTGTTCAATTAAGAAAAGAAAATCTTTTAGGATCTGCCTACAATCTGGTTGGATTTCAAACTCGACTTACTTATAAAGAGCAATTGAGAGTTTTTAGAATGATTCCTGGGTTTCAGGATGCTCAGTTTATTCATTTGGGTTCATGCCATCGAAATTCTTTCCTCAATGCGAAGAAATTATTAAATATTGATTTAAGTTCAAAAAAATTTCCTCAGGTCTATTTTGCAGGTCAAATTACTGGCGTCGAGGGATATACTGAATCTGCGTCGATGGGTCTTTATGTAGCTTTTCAAATTATTCGGAAAATAAAAGGTGAGCAACCATTATTGTTTCCTGTTGAGACAGCAATAGGGGCACTTGTTAATTATATTATGACGGTTGAAAAACCTACTCCTTCAAACATTAATTTTGGGCTTCTGCCTAGTGTGGAATTAACTAAAGAGCAAAGAAAAGGTGATCGTAAGAAAATAAAAAAAGAATTAATCTCAACGAGAGCACAGACTGTTTTCAAAAGTTTCTTTTCAGAGTTAAACTAAGTCATGGTTGGAATCTTTTTTATTTTTATTGCTTGCTTATTCTGGGGGGTCGATACCCTCATTCGATATCCCTTGGTAGTTAAAGGAATTCATCCCGTAACAATTGTTTTTTTTGAACATTTAATTCTCACATTTATTTTCTCTTGGCGTTTATTCTCTTCGATAAAAAAAATTGGAGAATTGAAATTAATTCATATTTTTAGTTTCTTGGTCGTTGGAGGATTAGGGTCTGCCATTGCTACAGTTGCTTTCACAGAGTCCTTTTTATATTTGAATCCATCTCTGGTTATTTTGCTCCAAAAATTTCAACCAATAATTGCAATAATGCTTGCGGCAATTTTCTTGAGAGAAAAAATACAAGGAGGATTTCTTTTTTGGACTTTTATTTGTTTGATTGGGGGCGTTTTAGTAAGTTATCCCGATGTTGAAAGATTATACGAATTATTGAGACATAATTTTCCTTTGATTATATCTGATGTCGCTTTAAAGGGGTATGGACTTGTTGGAGTTTCTGTTATCGGATGGGCAGGAGCGACTGTCTTTGGAAAGAAACTAAGTCTTATGGGGTATGAAACGTTTGATATTTTAAGTGGCCGTTTTTTAGTTGGCCTCATTACCTTAATTCCATTTGTGAGATGGTCTCCAGAGATATTGTTATCTGAAGGTTCAGACTATGTTCGAATAATAGTGATGGTGATGCTTTCTGGATTATTAGCAATGGGACTTTATTACCAGGGATTAAAGAGGTTGTCGGCAAAAACATCAGCGATTGCTGAGATGTTTTTCCCTTTATCGGCAATTGTTGTCAATTGGTATGTTTTAGATAAACAGCTTTTGACTTTGCAATTAGTTGGAGCGGGTATATTGATTTTTGGTTCATTAATCATTCAATTAAAAAAGTATTAATATGAAAATAGCAATTGCAATAGATGGTCTACTTAGAAGAGATGATTCAATTTTTATATTAGAATTGATATTAAACCTCTATCCAAACTCAGAAATATATACGATTGCTCATAAAAGAGGCGCAATTTTGGGTCAAATAGAAACAAGGCCTATCGTTTCAAGTTACCTAAGCCATAGAGCAAAAAATCTTGAAGTTTTTAAAAAAAATTATTGGATATTACCCTCTGCTGTGAAAGCGATTCCAATTCACTCGTCAATTGAAAAAATGATCGTGATAAGTCAGGGTTATATACATGGGTTAAATCTACCTGATCATATAGAGAAATACCTTTATATTTTAGATTGGAATTTCATTAATTCGTCTACAGTTGGTTGGCAAAAAATTTTTAAATCTTATGTTGATGATTGGAGAGAAAAATCACTCAGAAAATTTTCAAAGATTGCTGTCTCCTCAGAATTTCTAAAAAATGAAATCGGTTTACCTAATGCAGATGTCATTCCTCCGACCTTTCGTACAGAAGAGTATCCATTCGTTCGTGATGAGGATCATAATTTTCTATTCACTCATCATCTTGTTTTAACGTATGGACTAGAAAAGAATCTTTTTCTAAAACTTGTCAAATTTCTTTTGTCTAAAGGCGAAACGGTTAGAGTGCTAGGGCCGGATGATGAATTGAAGAACTTGATAAATGATCCCAAATTAGAATTTGGGGGAGATCACTGTGAAGCGACAGTGGCTCTCTATACCCATCAAGCGAAAGTTGTTTGGGATTTAAATAATAGTTTTTTCCCTGCAAGATCTCTTGGAGCACTTTGCTGTGGTCGTCCTGTAGTAAATCTTTCAAATCCTATTTCTCGGGAATTTATCAGTGAAGGAGTTTTTTATTTACAAGACTGGGATTCTCTCTCGGATTTTTACCAAACTATCAACAATGAATACATGTCTTTTGATCGCAAGAAATTAAGAAGACTTGGGCTTAAATGGAATGAACGTTTATTTAAATCAAGAATAAGTTCTTTCACGAATAGATCTACTCATTAATATTTTTTTTCAAAAAATCTTCAATTTTTGAAATACTTATTTTGACAATTTCATCTAGGGACTGGTTTGTTTCTTTTTTAAATACTGTTGCAGCCGAATGAGAGTGCCCTCCCCCTCCGAGAATAACAGCAATTTCTCCTACATCGTAGTCTCCTGAAGATCGAAGACTTAATTTTACAACATCTCCGTCATCTCGAAACATGCAAGCAACTTTTATATTATTTAAAATAAGTAAATTATTTATAAATCCGTGAGTATCCTCAACATCTGAAAGATAGTGGTTGATTTCGTTCTTATTCAGGGTAATCCAGGCAATCGTTTCATCAGTATTTGTAGCGGCCGTACTAAGTATCTTGGAAAGAAGATGCATGTGTTGAACTTTTTTTGTTCCATAGATCCCATTATAAGCCTCAGGGGGTTTAATTCCTGTATCCATTAACTTGGCCACAAGAAGATGAGTTGAGGAAGAGACTGTTGGATATCGAAATGAACTTGTGTCAATTATAATGGACGTATACAGTGGGAGGGCCATCTTCTTGTCAAATGTTATGCCTAATCCGTTAATAATTTCACCAATAATTTGTCCTGTTGCAGCGGCAGATGTATCAATACAATGAAGTGAAAAATCATTTCCTCTTGCAGGGTGATGATCAATATAGAGCACTTTTGTTTGGGGGTTGATGTAGGTATTTAGATTCTTACCAATCCTTGCCCTAGTATTAGTGTCAACAATGATAAATAAATCAGGATGAAAATCTTGAAATTTATTTGAAAATGATTCATATCCCCATACGACGCCATCACTATCGAGGTAGTTATATCTTTCCAGTAGGGGAAGTTCATTTACGCAGTAGGTTTCAATTCCTAATACTCTTAGTGCCAGACACAAAGATATCTCAGATCCAATGCCGTCGGCATCTGGGAACTCATGAGTTGATATTAGGACTCTCTTCGCCCCTTGTATTCTCGATTTAAAAACATCTAAAATAGTCATAGTTTGTTAGGCTTCTCGGTCAAACTTTTATCAAGCTAAGGATTTTTAATTAAATTTTAAATCTTTATGACTAGAAGGCAATTAATTGAGGTTATTAATGGAAAAAACACTAATCGTTGACGGAATTACTAAGGAATATCCAGGGAGACAGGTTTTAAAAAATGTTTCATTTGATGTCATAAAGGGATCTATTCATGGCTTTTTGGGGCCAAATGGAGCAGGAAAATCAACTACGATGAAGATTATATCAGGGATAATTCCTCAGACCGAGGGAAGTCTAAAATTATTTGGTAAAACTTGGTCTGAATCTTCGGATGAATTGAAAAATGCCATTGGATTGTTACCGGAAAATCCTCCTCTTTATTTGGATATGACAGTTTCAGATTATTTAAGGTTTGTAGCAAAAATACATGGAGTTAAGAAAGTAGGGGATCAATTAGATAAAATCATCACCTCACTTTCACTTCAAGATGTCTCTAAGAGACTTATAGGAAATCTTTCTAAGGGTTTTAAACAAAGAGTAGGCTTGGCCCAAGCATTAATTTATGATCCACTTTTTGTTATTTTAGATGAACCAACAAACGGACTTGATCCGGAGGCAGTTGTTGAATTAAGAGAATTTATTCGATCTTTGGCAAAAGATAAGACAATACTTTTTTCATCGCATATTTTATCAGAGGTAGAGCAACTTTGTGATCAGATAACGATCATCCATCAAGGAGCAGTTAGGGCCACAGGGACGTTAGAGGAAATACATAAAAAATTTGCCCAAGGATTAATTGTTAAGGTTGGTCTTGCGAAGGGGGATACTCTTCCTAGCTTAGATGCCCTTGGAAAACATGAAATCACTCATCAGTCTTCTTTTGTGAATGAAGATCAGTATCAGATATGTTTTGAAGATGATAAAGATTGTAGGAAGGAAATTTCTCGCTTACTTGTGCATTCAGGAGTGAGTTTATTAACTTTACAAATTGAGCCTCCTGAACTTGAAAATATATTTTTACATCTAACGGAGAGAGTCTAATGATATTTACTCTTTATAAAAAAGAATTAAATTCCTATTTTTCCTCACCACTTGCCTACGTGTTAATAGGTCTCTTCTCGCTAATTACTGGAATTATTTTTTTTAATTTACTCGTGACTTATTCAGATGGGATTCAATCTTTACCACCAGGAATGATTGAGCAAATTTCATTTGTGGATGAAGTGATTTTGAGACTTTTTGCAAATATTAATTTTTTATTTCTTTTTTTTATTCCTCTCATCACAATGAGACTTTTATCTGAAGAAAATAAAAACTCGACCTTAGAGCTTTATTTTTTAGCCCCGATTAGAAACTGGGAAATAGTTGTCGCAAAGTATTTAGTCGCTTTGAGTTTAATCTTGGCAATGATGCTTATGACTCTGACTTTCCCCTTAGTCATATTTGGAGCAGGGGTAAGAGATTTTTCTAACTTACTTTCCTCTTACTTTTCTATCTTCCTCAACGCTAACGCGTATATAGCAATGGGGATTTTTTGTTCTTCCATCTCCTCAAATCAGGTCATCTCTGGCCTCCTTTCAATTTTAGGCATTATGTTTTTGTGGATGGTAAGTTGGGGAGGGCATTTAAATTCTAATTATTTGATCTCAGAAATATTTATTTATATTGGCATAACTTCACATTTTGAAAGAGTTCTTAAGGGACTTCTAGGCACTCAGGATCTTATCTATTATTTAACATTTATTTTCTTTTTTCTTTTTTTAACAACTAAAAGTTTGGGTAGAAGGAATTGGTAATGAAACAACTATTATTTCCTCTGTGGATTATCATTGATCTACTAATCATAATTTGTTGCATATCTTTATGGATAACAGCACCTGAATATTTAACTTTGAATATCTCTTTAAGTGTTTTTTCTATTGCATTAAGTTTTTTGCTGATTGTATTGAGACGAGGTCAGCTCATAAAATTTTTAAAAACAGCTTACTTTAAAAATTTAGGACATCATTTGATAAATGTATCTTTGGTGTTTTTTATACTTTCTCTCATCAATTATCTTGGAAATAAAAATTACATAGAATTTGATCTTACTTCTTCAAAAAGAAACAGCCTTACAGATCAAACAATGAAGGTTATTGATTTGATTGAAGGAGATTTAAAGTTTACTTTGTTTTCAAAAAGAGAAGACTGGCCAATGGGCTTAAATTTACTAAAGCTTTATAAGGCCAAGAATAAAAAAATCCAAATTGAAGCCGTTGATGTTGATTTAAGGCCTGATTTAGTAAAAAACAAGGGAATAGAACAGAATGGATCCGTTATTATAAATTATAAAAACAAAGAATCTATGTTTGTGATGACTGATGAATTGTCTGTTACAAATGCTTTATTAAAGATCGTGAGAAGTGAAGATATTGTATTGTATTTTTCGGTTGGTCATAATGAATTAAGTTGTAAAGATTTTGGTGATGAGGGAGTATCTCAACTTTGTTCTCGATTAGAAAAACAAAATTATATTCTCAAGACACTGGACCTTTCACAAACAAAGTCAATTCCTTCTGATGCTAAAGCTGTTTTGATTCTTGGACCATCTAAAGAGTTTCTATCCTCTGAAGTTAGTCAACTTGAAGCTTACTTAAAAAATGGTGGCAATATGTATCTCGCATTGGCCCCCACTTTTGATGAAAATATTTATGATAATCTTCTGGCGCTTATTAAATCTTACGGTCTCACGTTGGGGGATGATATAGTTGTTGACCGACTCTCAACAGTTCAAGGAGCAGAGGCAACCATACCAATAATTAATAAATATAATTTTGAACATCCGATTACAGCAGGATTTAATCAGAGAACTATTTTTCCTTTAAGTGCATCGGTTAAAACTCTAAATGGGAATGATGGTGCCGTTATCTTGGCATCAACCTCAGAATTTCCTGCAAGTTGGGCGGAAACAGATATAAAAGGAGTCTTGGCCGGTAAGGCAACTTTTGATGAATCTAAGGATACAAAAGGACCTGTCGGTTTATTAGGTGTTTCAGAAGCTGCGGGGAAATCAGCTAGCTCTAGATTGGTGCTTTTGGGGTCGAGTTCATTTTTGGTGAATGCTTATCAACAAAAATCTGGCAATACGACACTATTTCTCAATAGTGTTTCCTGGTCTGTAAATGATGAAGGGATTATTTCATTTAACCGACCAGGCATGGAAGAATTTCCAGCTATCTTTAGTGCTCAACACCTTCAAATCATTTTTGTTATATCAATATTATTAATTCCAATTGTGTTTTTTTCTTGTGCGATTTTTATTTATCGTCGTAGACGCTTGTTATGAAAAAAAAATCAAATTTAATTTTATTTGGAGTTTTGTCTCTCCTTTTGGTTTTCACTTATTTTATCCAAGAAAAAAAAGTTTTGTTTTCTTATAAAAAAGAAAAATCTCTTATTGATATGTTAGGTTCAGAATTAGTAAGTATTAAGGGACCAAATTTTGAGGCAATCAAAATTAAAGATTCCTGGTTCCAGAATCAACAATTGTTGTCTCATAATATTTTTAAAATTCTTGAAAAGAGAATGCGAGAGATAAAACTGATTCAAGAGCTTGAAAATGCAAAAGATGAAAATTTTCCAGGCTTTTTGGAACTCGTTCTCAATAATAAAAAAGTTTTAATCGGGGATATGAGTATTGATAACGAATCTTTTTATCTAAAAGTTGAGAATTCATTTTTTCTTGCGAAGATTGATGGAGAAAGTACTCAAATAAGTTATTCTCAAGAAAATTTACAAAAAGATAAGTTAGTTGAGTTGAAATCTCTTTTTTTTAAAAAAACAAAAGACATTTTTGAAGATCAATTTTTTAGATACAGTAAATCTATTCCTCTTTGGAAGGTTGCAGTTTTTTCAGAAGGAAGAAATCCATATGTTTTAGATTTTAAGGACAATAAAACGATTCCAGATCAAGTAAGTGGTGTTGAAGTTCACCAAAATATTAAAGACAAATTTTTTTCTTTGATAACGCAAATTCAAATTAAAAATGAATTAGATTATAACAAATTAAAACTTTTTAAAAAACTTGCCTCTATTAACTTCAAGGATAAAAATAGTAATCAGGATATCATTTGGGAGGTTTGGAGAAAAAATCAATCTACCGCAGATCCCGTTATTGTTGATCATTATAACCAAAAAGCATTCGAGGCTATTGGTGGAACCTTGAAAGTTTTTTTTCTTGATGTTCAAGACTATTGGGACAAAAAAATTATACCTACTAAAGATTTTAAAAATTTTGATAAATTGAAAATTGAATTTCATCAAAATAAATTAAAAAAGTCTGTTATTGTTTCAAATAGAGAGCCTTTTGAATTCGAATCTTCTGATGGTATTCCAAATCTAAATAATCTTCAGGCTTTTATTCAACTTGTTATGAATCTTAGTGCGTTTGACCAAGCGGATAGAGTTTCACCACTTTCAAGTACAGATGAAAAAATTTATAGTGATGAAAAGTTTTTAAGATTTAATATCTTTGATCATAAACTTTTGTGCCATCAAAAGAGTCACGAAATAATTATGGTTAATCTTACTACTCGTACCAAATTACATTTTTATCAAAATATAGAAAGTGTTTTTTGTGATCTAAAAGCTATGATAGAATAAGCTATGAGTGGAATTTATCAATTAGTAGAAACTTATCTCTTTGTTTTGGTACATCCTTATAGGATACATCATTCAATAAGACATCATTTGGGATTTCCAGGGGATGCCAATTTTAATCCCTCTCCACTGACGTTGGCAGAGGCCATAAGTATTTCTTGGTTATTTTCTATTATTAAAGGTTTTGGAAAACTGATTATTTTAAATTTTTTTCTTCAAACATTATGGACGTTTAATTCTGAAGAACTTTCATTTCTGTCTCCTGTATTTGAGTCGGCGGGTCTTTCTGCTTATTATTTTTTTCTTTTTTCAATTCTCCTTGATGTTATTTTTTTTCCTGTAGTTGCTATGGTAAAAACTGAAATTTGGTCTTTTATCATCCGTTTTTATGCAAGAATTTTAAATCCAGAATTGCCCAGGGAACTAATCGCTGATCAAGTAACAACTCACGCTTTGAGTTCTAATTTGTTTGTGATGATTCCTATTATTGGAGATTTGGTGCAATTCGCACTATATTATTTTTTACTTTATTCTGGTCTCAGGGCCAATTTAGGTGCAACGAGAGGGCTGTCTTTTGTCATACTTTTATCTCCTTTTGTTCTTCTTTTTATGACTTTGACAACTATTACTTTAACTTTTTTCATTGCTTTTTCTTAGGGTGACGTTTTTTTGACACTATGAAATTGGCCTATATTTTCTTACCTCTTCGAGATTCTCGCTTCTTGGAGACATCTCTTGGATTGTCATTTGTTTTATTTTCTGGAACTATTTTTAACCTTTAATATTAAATTCAGGAGTTTTTATGTCTCACCAATATTTTCATGGTTCTATTGAAGTGATTTGTGGTCCTATGTTTTCTGGTAAGACTGAAGAGTTGATAAGAAGAATTAAAAGAGCGCAGATTGCGAAACAAAGAGTTCAAATTTTCAAACCTGCAATTGATATTAGATATGATAAGGAAGATGTTGTCTCTCATTCATCTCAGGCCATTAAGGCAGAGCCAGTTGATACGGCCATAGATATTTTAATAAAGCTTAAGGATTCAACTAGAGTCGTAGCGATCGATGAAATTCAATTTTTTGATGACTCAATCATAACCGTGGTTTCTAAGTTAGCTGCTAGAGGCTACAGAGTTATATGTGCTGGTCTTGATTTAGATTATAGGGCGCAAGTATTTGGTCCGATGGGAACACTTTTGGCGTTGGCTGATGAGGTTGTAAAAATTCATGCGATTTGTACTATTTGTGGTGCTCCAGCTGTGAGATCTCAGAGATTGACTGAGAGCAAAGAGAGATTTCTTCTTGGAGAGCATGATGCCTATGAAGCTCGATGCAGGGGGCACTACCAATATGATGCGAATGAAGAGCAAGCACTTCTTCCCTTAGAAGAAGAAATTAAGCCTCTCTCCACTAACTTCTCTAATTAAGAGACGATTAGTTTTCCCCGTGTTAACCTTAATAGGGGGAGACGGGAAATGAGTAGTGATTTAAAATCTGATGGACAAAATTTGAAACATTTTAGAGACCATTTTTATGGTTCAAATGTTTTTATTTTGAATTCAAAAATTCTTTCAACTTATTTAGCAAAACTAGGTCATCCGGATACTTTTCAACCTGAGATATCTGAATTAGTGAAGTTTCTTTATCATGGACTATTTGATCATGCTGTTGATTTATTTTTTCCAGAGTCTAATTCCCAAATAAAAACGAGAATGACACAGATTCATCCCAATTGTGTTTTTGATGGAAAAATAATTTCTAAGGAGCACTCAGCCGTGACTGTTGATCTTGCAAGAGCTGGGACTTTACCTTCTCAAATCTGCTACGAAAAACTTAATTATTTTTTAAACCCTCATTCAGTAAGACAAGATCATTTTTATATATCTAGAAAAATTGATACACAAGGGAAGGTTGTTGGAGTTGATGTGGCGGGATCTAAAATTGGAGGATCAGTAGAGGATAAAATCGTTTTATTTCCTGATCCCATGGGTGCTACAGGTTCTACTATTGTAGAAGTCTATAAGCATTATCGAACAAAATTAAATGGATCTCCAAAATTAATGATAGCTCTTCATTTAATTGTTACACCTGAATATTTGAAAAAAGTAACATTGGAATGTCCCGATCTCAAGATACTTGCCATCAGGTTGGATAGAGGTCTTTCCTCCTCAGATATTTTGAAATCACCTCTTGGAAAATATTGGTCAGAAGAAAAAGGTCTTGATGATCATCAGTATATCGTTCCAGGAGCGGGTGGGCTTGGAGAAATTTTAAATAATTCATTTTGCTAGGAGATAATATGGAGCTTTATTCACCGGAAATTTTTATTTCAGAAGAAGAAATCAACTTGAGAATTGATGCTCTCGGAAGGGCCATCACAAAAGATTTTGAGAATGAGGACTTGGTGGTGATTTGTGTCTTGAAAGGTGCATTTATTTTCTGTTCTGATCTAATTAAAAAAATTAATCGTCCTTTAAAGCTAGAGTTTATTTCTCTTTCTTCATATGGAGATTCTACCAATAGCTCTGGAAATGTAAGGCTTGAAATGGATTTGACGGCCAATATAGAGGGAAAAAATGTTTTAATTGTTGAAGATATTATTGATTCTGGTCTAACCATAAAAACACTTATGGAACTTATATCAGTTAGAAATCCAAAATCTGTGAAATTAGCATCCCTTTTATTTAAGCCAATAAAATTAAAATATCCTGTCAAAATTGATTATCTTGGTTTTGAAATAGAAGATAAATTTGTTATTGGTTATGGACTCGATTATGCGGGAAGATACAGAGAACTTCCTTATATAGGAGTGTTAAATGCAGGTAACTAATCAGGGAAGTGTCAGAGTCGATTTGGTTGGTGGAACTTTAGATATTGAACCGATTAATTTAATATTAAAAGATGTTGTTACATTAAATGTTGCGACAGGTTTAAAAGCTCAAGTTCAAATATCTAAAATTGATTTTGAAGGTGTAGAAATCCGATCAAAAGATTATCAGAAAACTTACCGATTTCAGACGACTGATTTATCGGATGATAATGTCTTATATTCTAAAAAATTTGGCGAAATGACTTTTGTCCTTCAAATATTGAGACTTTTTTCATTGAAATCGAATTTACTCATAGAGCTTTCCTCTGGTGCTCCTGCTGGATCAGGTCTAGGTGGATCCTCTGCAATGGGAGTTACTCTTTACAAAGCTTTATGTCACTTTACCAATGTAGCCTACGATAGAGACACTGCCGTTTTAAAAGTAAAATCTGTCGAAAGCCGAATTCTTAATCAAGGAGTTGCTGGTTATCAAGATTATTTCCCTGCTTTAACAGGTGGAATTCTTGCAATTAAGGGAATTGAAGGAAAAATTGAAGTCGAGCAATTATATTCTGTTGATTTAAAAGAATTCTTAGAAAAGCATCTGGTTTTAATTTATTCCGGACAATCAAGGGCCTCTGGTATTAATAACTGGGAAGTTTATAAAGCATTTTTTGATCGAAAACCTGAAGTTGTGGAAGGTCTTCAAAGGATTGCTGAAATTTCAAATAAGGCCTATCAATCGATAAAGTCTAAAAACTTTGATGAGGTCCTAACCTCGATCGCTCTAGAAGGTCAAGAAAGAGAAAGGCTGTTTCCTGGAATTACCACCGAAAAGATTAGAGAATTTATACATGCGATTAAAGTTGATGGAGAGATATTAGGAGTCAAAATGTGTGGGGCCGGGGGCGGAGGTTGCTTTATTTTAATTCATAGGAATATCAATAAAGACAAACTTAATTCGGTTGTAAAGTCACACGGAATGGAGGTCCTTCCATTTCATATAGAGGCACCAATTTAAGGGGTTTTTAGATGACGAAACTTCCGGTGAAAAATATTGCGGGAATGAGCCTTGGAGGAGGAAGAAAAGAAAATTTCTTTTTTTCTCTTCTTGAGTATTATCCTGAAAAAAATCGTTGGTTTTTGAAATCTCTTCATCAAGTTAAAGATGAAGAAATTAGAGATAGAGATGAGATCATTACTTCTTGGGTTCAACAATATGGACTTACCCAACTAGTAGTAGATTTTCCACTTAGTAAGCCTCCATGCATGGATTCATGCCTGTTGAATTGTCATGGAGCGAATCATTGCCCAAGAGAGCAAGTTAAGTATATTCGATCAGAAATGAGTAAGCTTTTAGATGATGATTCTCGCTTTTATTCAGAAAATCCAAAAAGATATGAGCAAGAAAGGGTCGTGTCTGAAGAAGTCGATTTTGCGAAAAATATTTTAAGAAAAAACTCTGACGAACATTTACTTTCAAAAGCTTTCAAGAGGAAAATTAGAAAAGGCTTCGTGCCCTACTGGCATAGACCCTTAGATTTCTGGGTTTGGAAAAATTATTACGATCAGCTCCTAGAGATTTTTAAAATATCCTATGAGTCCTATGGAAATGTTTCAGTCATGCTACTTTCTCGAATGAATTATTTAATAAGGCATTTACCAAGAAATCTCTCAATGTATGAAAGTCATGTTCCAATATGTTTAATTGAAATGTACCGAGCGAAAATTATTTCAAAAAATTTGATGCATCAGTTATTTGATTTTGATCAGGGAAGTATAGCGAGAGAACAAATCATTAAATTAATAGAAAAACATTTAGGTATTTTTATTTATGCTAACGACTTGGATAGTATTGTAAAAAATCCCCAAGCGTTTGAATCATTTTTACTTTCAGTTGCTGGACAAAGAATGCTTATGACTGATCTTCGAGCGATTCCTGATTGGGTAAATGTCGAAGGTGGAAATTTTATTGTTCCACAATTTTAAAATCACCAGTCGTTTGGTGTTTTAAATATTTCATGGCGACAAACAGGTAAAGGTAATAGGGGATAAGAAGAAAGTTGTATCCTAGCCAAATGAAATCTATTCCAGAATAGTCAAATAAGAAAGTCAGTTGAAGTAAGGCCCCAGTGATAACATAAAAATGAATGAAACCATAGGCCCAAAGTTTTCTTCTCAGATAAAATAAATAAAAAAACAGATTGTTTACAACAATGATAAAGAGAAGAAAATAGAAAGAGTTATCTATAAAACCCATCATCTCTTGTATTGTAGATGGAGAAAAGTCTTCAATAACTTGACCACTTTTTGCAATTGTTTGGTGAACTAAATTTGTAGAAAAATCTTTCGCCTTCCAATAAATTTGAAAAAATTTACAGTTAACTAGGTCTGTTACAAAAAGTGAAATGACTGTGAAAATGACAAATTTTCTGGGATTGTACCCTTGGAAATGAGCTTTAATTTTATCTTTCATCAATTCATCATAACTTATTATTGACCCAGGACGCAATCGGCTTCATAGTCAATATATGGAAGATTATTTAAAACAAAGTAGTTTATTTCAGAATAAAATTGAAAAACTGGCCATCTCTCGGCGTGAAGAGCTTTACTTGCTTTTTAGAATGGCCGGTCCGATTATGCAGGGGAAGCTTCATCGTTTTTTAGATTTAAGCAAAGTACCCGCAACCTTTATCCATGGTAATCCCCATATTGATAATTATGTTAGAACTGATCGCGGATCTGCCATGATTGATTTTGATCGATCTAGAATAGGTCCTTATTCTTGGGATATCATTCGCTTTTTGAGTTCTTTATCATTGAGGCGAGATTATTCAGAAGGATTTTTGCATAAGAAAGTCGTTGAGTACTTTATTGATGCTTACATCTCTCATTTAATTAATCCCGATATTCCTGCTAAAACTTTAAAAATGTTACGAGATGTAAAACCTCAAAAATGGCAGACAAATACAAAAGAATACATTTTTGCTAATAAGAAGTGGTCAAAGAAGATGAGAGAAAAACCACTTGATCCAAAGTCCGAATTCGCACTTGTATTATTGGAGTCTTATTTAAAGTCTAGAAATGAAGAAAAACTCTTAAATCAATTCAAAATTTCAGAAGTTGGAGAAGCTTTAGGGAGTTTTGGTAAAAAACATTTTATTTTTTCTCTAGTCCCAAGAAATCCTGATTCCCATGAGGATTTTATTCTTTTGGATATCAAGCAAGTTTATACGGAAAAAAATTCAAAATATTTTTATTCTCCTTTTTCACATCACGGACTTCGAATGATTGAAGCAAGCCAAATTTTTGCTCCAGATATGGAACAAAGGTTAGGGCATTGTACTTTTAAAAACGAGCAATATTGGGGCAGGCAAGTTCCTAGTTTTGCAGTCAAAGTAAAAAAATTTCTAAATCTAGATGAACAATGTGATTTTTCTTATTCTGTTGGATCCCAATTAGCGAAAGGTCATCTTAAGGGGTGCCATCAGAACGGTGGTGCAATTGAGATTGAAAAAGACTTCACTAAAAATTTCGATAAATATTTTAAGATAAGTAAGTTTCTTACTTATGAATTGATTCTTGCTTACGAGGCCATGAAAAGAAAGATTCAATTAGAGAAAGATTTCAAGGCCTGGTAGATGCTTGATTTAATTCCTTTGTTCTTAATCGTTTTTACAGGTTCATTTATAACGGGTTTAAGTGGTTTTGGTGGAGGCTCGATTGTGCTGGCAGGAATGATGTTTATTTATCCTCCAGATATTGCTTTGCCTTTGCATAGCTTGACCCAGGTCTTTGCTAACGGAAATCGAATCCTGTTTTTTTTTAGACAAATAAGTTGGAAGATTGTTTTCTTTTATTCTCTGCTTATGTTTCCAGCTTCATGGTTTGGTGGATATATATTTGATTTAATGAATCCTCACGTTTTAAAAATGTTAGTGGGATTTTTTATCATTATATCTTTATTGCCCATAAAATTTCGTTTTATTAAAGAGCCTAAGATGACAACGTTTACAATCCTAGGAGCCGTTTCTGGATTCTTAGGCGTTTTTGTAGGCGCGATAGGGCCCCTTGTTACTCCATTCTTTAATCAGATTAAAACGACGAGAGAGGGGAATCTATCCACTAAAAGTGCTGGGCAATTTATTCTTCAAATTGCCAAGTTATCTGCTTTTACGGGGCTAACAGGATTTTCTTTTTCAAGTTCGAGCATTTCATTGCCAGTCATCATCATTTCTTCAATTTTGGGGATGTTCGCTTCTCATTTGATTTCTAAAAAAATGTCAGATGAAATCTTTGAAAAAATTATTAATTTTCTTTTGTTCTTAAGTGGATCAAAGATATTTATTGAAGGCTTTGTAGGATTGAAATTTTAATTAAGAAATAATTTATTTTCCGGATATTCCCAAAGAAAGTATCCCTGTTCACTTGGAATTTTTACTTTCCCAAACGAAAGAGGAATCGTTCCTAATCTTCTAATATTGTCAGACCAAGATTGTAACTCTTTACTGATTTGCTCTTGCAGAGCAATTCCTTTTGGTGACTCAGATTTTTGAAAAGAAAGCTGTGAGTTTAATAGGTTTAACTGCTTTTTCGTTTTAGAAGATAGTCTTTTAAGTAATGAAATAAGTTCTAGGGCTTCTTCGTGAGAGAAGATTCTAGGCTGGTTTAAAGGATGAATTTTAGGTACTTCAATGTTTTCAGTAATCACTCAAAATGTCCTTGTCTTAGTTTTCTCTCTACGTCCTTTTTCGCTTCTGTATCCCGTTTATCATAGATTTTTTTGCCTTTGGCCAGAGCAATTTCGCATTTGGCTATAGAATCCTTAAAATAAAGGGAAGTCGGAATAAGGGTGTAACCTTTTATTGCCATTTTCTTTTCTATTTCTTTGATTTCATGGCGATTGAGTAGCAATTTTCTTTTTCTCGTTTCGGGATGATTGTTAATATTTCCAAAATCATAGTGTGGAATTGTTACATTCTGGAGCCACACTTCACCATTTGAATCAACTGTAACAAACCCATCATTTATGATGGCCTTGCCTTTTCTCAAAGATTTGACTTCAGTTCCTACAAGACTGATGCCACACTCGAATTTTTCCTCAAGAAAATAGTCATATCCAGCTCGAGAGTTTTTGCAAATTAATTTTATACCCATAGGTTCTTTCCAATTTATGAGTTATATCAAAGAGTGATTAAAGAGCCTAACTATTTGATCAAAAGTTAAAGATTCCGCCCGAATATTTAGATTAATTTGCGCTGAATTCATAATCAGAGTAGCTTTTTCACTTCCATATTGATTTTTTAAAAGACCAAAAAGTTGTTTTCTTTTTTGAGAAAAACTTAATCTTAAAAAATGTTCAAATTGATTTAATAAATTTAAATCAATGAGAGGATTATTCCTTCGATGAAAATTTAAAACTTGAGAATCAACCTTAGGTGGAGGAGAAAAAGCTCCTGGGGGAGCGTAGACATTATGCTTTATTTCAAATTGAGAATAGCAAAGGGCGTGAAGTGAATTCATCGAATTGTTCTGATTCTTTGGAAGTATTTTTTCAGCAACTTCTTTTTGATACATCAGAGTCATGTGTTTGATTGCAGGAATTTTAAGAAAACTAAGAGTTAGAGGTACACTAACATTGTAAGGCAAATTTGATACCAGCCAAATTGAGTGATATTTTTTATCGCTTAAAAAGTGTTCCCAATTAAATGTAAGTGCATCTTGGCGAAAAATATTTTCGGCTCCCACGACAGGTTCTAAGATACTAACAAACCTTTCATCCATTTCAATGACATAAAATGGAGTGTTATAATTTTTTAAGAGTGGAGAAAGTACTGCTGGACCTGGTCCAATTTCAAAAATGCAATCTGTATTTTCTGGTAGTGGCGAGGTAATTTTAGTAATGACATGTTGGCTGTGGAGAAAGTGTTGGCCAAGTTGTTTGTTTGCAATTGGGAATCGGCCCATTATTTTTTCTCCAAAAATCTACTTCTCGCATCGAGCTCAAGACAATGTGGAAATTCGACAACTAGTTCAGGTACTCGAGAGGCCCAATTAGCAATCATCGCAGCATTATCAGTACAGTAAATAGGTTTAACAAAATAACAATTTTTGTAGTTCGTTTGAAAGACTTCTCTTAATCGTGAATTACAGGCAACACCACCACCAATGACAATTGGAAGATTAAATTGTTTAACTGTTTGACCAAGAATTTTTTCAATAATTTCTTTCGCCTTGATATTTAGCGTTTCCACGATAGTGTCTTGATAACTGGCACAAAGATTGGGAAGTTCGTTTTGGATTTCATCAGACGTCATCTTCGTTAATTGAACTCGGAGTGCCGTTTTAAGACCCGAGAAACTCATTTTCCCTGGCCTATCTCTCATATAGCTAACAGGAAATTTAAAACTATTTTTGTTACCTTTTCTGGCCAATTCATCAATCATTTTTCCGGCGGGGTAGCCTACGCCCAGAAGTTTCCCGCCTTTATCAAAAGCCTCTCCGGCAGCATCATCAAGGGTAGAGCCAAGAGACTCAAAATGATTTGGTCCTTTAACGAGAAAAAATGCTGTATGTCCCCCGCTTACTAAAAGACCTAAATAGGGGTATTGAATTTTTTCGGTTAAATGGATGGCCTCAAGATGTGCAAAAAGATGATTCACTGGAGTGATAGGGACTTGAGTACACAATGAAAATGTTTTTGCTAAATTTATTCCCGCAAGAAGAGATCCGATAAGGCCAGGATGTGTTGTTACGGCAATATTTGTAATATCTTGTAAATGAATCCCAGCTTCTTGAAAACTTGTTAGAAGTAGTGGTGGAATTGCTTTAACGTGGCTTCTCGCTGCTAGTTCGGGAACAACTCCCCCCCACTTAGATAAAAGAAAATCTTGAGAGAAACTATTGAGAGACAAAAGCTCAACGTCTCCTGAATTTTCGGCTTTTAAAATAGCGATTGAAGTGTCATCGCAACTTGTTTCTATTCCAAGATAGATTTTTGTTTTCACAATTCTTTTTTAGCTTCTTTTGATTCTTTTGTAGCAGGGTAATCCTCTGAAAGCTTTGCAAAAGCTTCTTTGGCTTCATCTTTTTTTCCCAGATTTTTAAGCGATTTTCCTATGAAAAGAAGACTACTAGGGGCAAGAGATGCTTTCGGGTATTTAGAATAGATTTTACTAAAATACACGAGCGCCTGATCGTAGTTTTTGGATTCGAATTCAATTTTCCCTAACGCATGTAAAGCTTTATTTGCGTCTCCGGCAGATAATTCAGGGCTATCAATTATTTGAAGTAGAGCATCTTTAGCTTCGCTATTTTTTCTTCCAACCAAGTCTAAGGCCAGCTTTAGTTCTTCTTTAGCGCTTTTTTTTTTATTACTCTTGGACTCAGTTTTTACAGATCCCATTTTTGCTAGGGATTCAGTTACTTTTTCTAGAAATGTTTTTTGTTCAGAAAGTTGAGTTTTGATTTCATTGAGCTGAGTTGTCTCAGATTCTTTTTGTGATTTTAAAAGATTAACATCTTCTGTAATTTTAGTAAGAGCTGCTGAGTCTACATTTTTATTCTTAAATTCTAATTCTTCAATTCGACCGTTCATTTTTTCAAGCTGACTTTGCATTTCTTTCATTTGAGAAAGTAAGTCTGACATTAGATTTTGAGAATCTGAGAGTTGCTCCGACATTGTATCAAATTTTTTTTCGCGATTTAATTGTTCAGTAGTTTTAAGACATGAAGTCGCAAAAAGAATGGTTAAGCAAAGGGCTAATCTTTTCATTGAAATTACTCGCTTTTAAATCTATTAGTGAAGAGATTATACAAAAAAACAACTTATTCTGCATTACCTTCTAATGCTTTTTTTCTAATTGCTGTATATTCTGCTTCTTCAGAATATTTAATTGACTGGATGGCATACTCTTTGGCCTTGTTGAAATATTTTCTCCTATAAGAGGACTTTGCCTTAAGGTAAAAATCTTCGGCCTGTTTGAATAGATTGGAAGCGTGAACATCCGCACCGGCTTCTTTGGCGGCCATAAATGCAGATTGGGCGAGACTCATTTCTATTTTTGGTCTTGTGGTCGCGAGACCACAAGACGCTATAATAAGAACAAAAAATAAACTAACAATTCTCATTAATTACTTAGCAGTAACAACAAAATTTGCTCTACGGTTTTTTGACCAAGCAGCTTCATCGTGACCATCAGCTACTGGACGCTCTTTACCATAAGAAATTGTTGTAATTCTCTTTGCAGCAACACCTGCAGCAACTAAAAAATCTCTTACAGCTTTAGCTCTTCTTTCACCAAGAGCAAGGTTGTATTGGTGACCACCACGCTCATCTGCGTGACCTTCAACTTGAACTTCAACAGAAGCATTAGCTTTTAGGAAGTCAGCATTGTTTTTAAGAGAATCTTTAGTAGATGAAGTTAATGAAGACTCATTAAAGTCGAAGTAAACAGTTTTAAGACCACCAGCTGTGTTTGAATCAGAGTCGCCGTTAAGTTCTAGAGTAAGGCCACCATTTGCTCCGTTTCCGTTAGCGCCATCTTGAGAATTTTTTGGCTTGTTTGATGAACAACCGATAGCAAGAAATCCAACTAATAGAGTTGATAAAAAAGTACGAGTAAACATGAAACTTCTCCTTTGAAGTACTTGTTGATTGTATGGTTTGTTTTAATCGGCACATTATGCATGATCTTACGCACTAATTAAAGAGGCAATTCAGACTAAGTTAGATAGGCTTTGCGTCATGGAGTTGACGCTTAAATGGGTTGAAGAGTTGAAAATCTGACTATTGAAATGTTGCGATCTAATTTAACTAGCTGATAATACTTAATTGGTTTTTTGGCATGGGTCTTGCTAATAAATTCTTGTGTGTGTGTTGGGATTTAGAAATAGGATTTTTCTAGACTCAATAAAGTCTCTCGAAAAAAAGCCCGCCTTTCTGGCGGGCTTTTTTATTTCATTTGATTAAGCCCTGAAAAGATAAATGCCCCTATGGTTCTAAGGCCAAGGGAGGAATTGGTATCATAGGTAGGGTTGAGTTCATAAATTCCTACAATGGGAGATTTGTTTTTTAGGATTCCTAGGTAAAGAAGGAATAATTTTTCAAGAAATGAGAGACTGATTCCAGATGGATTTACAGCGCTAACACTGGGAACCTCAAAGCCAGAAAGACAATCAGCGTCTAAACTAAAAATAATAACCGCTTCTTTAGAGGGGTTAATTTCTTGAAAAAATCTTTCAACCAAATTCCAGTCTTCTAATTGATCTTTCCATAATACTTTCATCACTCCATTTTCAAGTGGGGATAAAGTTGAAAAGGAGTTTGCAAATCTATTCAGGCCAATTTGATAAAGTTTAAATATACCTTGAAATTCATTGTCAAATTGCCTGAAGGGAGTCCCCGAATGGTGGATGTCATCGATTCTTGTGTCTGCATGTGCATCAATATTAATGACTATAATTTCTCTCGATCCGAGAGCTTCGTACGATTTTAGAAGTGGATAAATATGATCATGTCCTCCACCGATGTGATAGAGAGCTTTGTGAGGATTATTCTTAAGAATTGATTCAATATTTTGGGCCTCAATATTTTGAGATTGAGAAAAGTTTTCAGTTTCTAATGATTCGTTAGAGACTTCCAATTCGCTAAATTGAAATGTTTTTAATCGTGGTGTAAGCGTAAATTTTTTTAAAATATTAAGCAAAGCCTTTGGTGCGTATTTAGCACCATTCCTACCAAAGTTCCTCATGACTCCTATGTCTGAAGAACTCTTTAAAAACAAAATATTTTCAATATTCTGTTGATTCGTGGAATTTTCAGTAAATTGTTGAGCAAGAGATTCGGAGAATCTCTTTTGTGATTGAGTCAAATCATTCTTCGACATAAAATAATCTTTGATAAGGGTTGGACTACTAATGAAATTGTCAAATTTTGATTGGACTGACAAGAGTTCTATTCGATGGTTTATAATTCGTAAAGAAGGGCATGAGGGACCTTATGATTTTTTTTATTTAGAAGAGTTGTCCAAAAATAAAAAAAAATCTCAGAACTTAAGAATTTGGGCAGAAGGTTTAGAGGGTCCAATTGATTTCTTCGATGCTCTTAATCATTTTAAAAAGTGCAATGATTTAAAAAGAATTGAAGATCTCAAGGTTTCAAATCTTAATTTGAATATTCCTCTAGCGAAGCCAATTGAGCCGAAGGAGGAAGTTCTTGTCGTACCTCCTTCCATTGATTCCATCCTTAAAGAGGGGCAAAATGAAAATAAGAGAATAAAGATTCCTTATGTTCGACTTTTCCTATTGTTTGTAGTCTTTGCTATTTATTTAGGATTACATTTTAACCAAAAATTTTATTTTTCAAGACCACCAAAAATGTCCGTGTCTCTACATAAAGAGATACTGAAGGAATTTCAATTTGAAGGTTGGAATAAATTTCCAGAGTTTAAGGGGTATATAGCACCTGATTATTCTGAAATTTGGCTTATTACTTCTGGCTTTCAGACTTGTGATGTGAATCTTTCATTTAATTCAAATAATGGGCAATTATTGTCAATGAGTGATGAAAACGTTGCTTTCAAATCTAAAGGAAAGTTAATTAATCATGTTTTAAAAATTAATCAATTTGAATTTTTAGAAGGTCAAAAAATCATTCCGGGAGTTTATAATCTAGAAATATTAAGTGATAGATGTGATTGGTCAAATTTTTGGGCCAGCATCGCCAATTTTTTTCAAAAACCCAAAAATAAAATTAAATCAAACATAAAATTGACCTTATTCACTCAGGGAGAAATGGCCTTTCATAAGGCGATGGGAGATTTGATACAAAAAAAGATTTCTAGAGAGAAAAAACGACAAAAACTTGAATCATTATTTTGGCAGGACTTGCTTCTTAAGTATCAGACTTTGCAGGCAATAACCTTACAAATTCAGGAACGTTTTGAAGGATATGTTATTCGTACAGAGTCTCCTACACTAAAGAACATTTCGGATTTAAAAAGAGTTTACTCTCTTAATGAATCTTATTTTTTAACAAAATTCGTTTCTGAAAGTGAAAACTACTTTAAAAAGCAAAAAGTAATTTCTCTTATTGAAAAGGACAAAATTGAAAACGAGTTTAGACTTTTTGCAAAAAAAATAGGCGAAATTAGTATGACTTTTTTGGAGTCATTAAACGAGAAACAGTCAAAATCAATAGATTCAATTTCGAAAAAAATGAAAATTGATTTTAAATATTTAAACGATTCAATGCTTAAGAAAATAAACGAACTGACAAAATCTTTGGATCTGAAGCAGCAAAAAGCTCTTTGATCGTGAACTCTGAATCGTTCTTTTTCTGAATTTTTGCACCCCAAGCCTTAATGTCGTGTTCAAAAATAAGAGTTAAATTATTTTGCAAAATAAAATCATAAAAATTTAATTTATCAACAGTTGTTCTACCAGGGGATATGTCATATCCCATTACCCATGGGATCGAGACATGGTGAGAGGTTGGAACTAAGTCTGCCATATAGATAAATTTTTCGTCATAGGCATGAAGCAGATAAGGTGTATGCCCATGGGAAGTTTTAAAAAAGATTTTATCATTTCCATCGGTTAAAATCTCGCCTTGATCTCCCTCAATCCAGTTAATTTTTCCTTTCTCGTTACACTCTTTGATTAGAGGAAGAAAATATTCTTGATGAAATGAACCCACATCTCTCATTGTTGGAGAAAGTGAGTATTCGTAATGTTTTTTATGAAGATGAATCGTGGCGTTTGGAAAAATGAGTTTGTTATCGGTAGATTCACCTAAACCGCCAACGTGATCAAAATGAAGATGGGAGATGATCAGATCCGTAATGTCTTGAGGATTTAAATTAAAATCTTTTTTGAGAAGTTCCACTAGTGGATTTTGGATTCCTTTAACCCCGAAGCGATCGTCAAATTTTTGGCCATGATAATCACCAATACCCGTATCTATAATAATATTTTTATTTTGAGTTTGAATGAGCATCACTCTAAGGCTTAATTCAATTCTATTGAGTTCGTCGGCCGGTATAGCTTTGGACCAAAGTGGTTTGGGTATGATTCCAAACATCGCCCCGCCGTCAAGTTTAAACACTGCAGGATGGAGGGCGTAATATTTTTTCATGGGAAATGCCTTTTTTTAATCAAGTAAACTCATAATCGCCTGCAAAAAGCTTCTTTTTCAAGACCTTTTGATTGATAGAGCCCGTAAAATGCCTATAATGTCCTAATATCTAAAGTTAGTTTAAGGAGAGCCTATGAATGTTCATGAGTATCAGGCCAAGGAATTAATGCGACAATATAAGATTGCCGTTTTAAATGGTGGCGTAGCTGACACACCGGAAGCGGCTGTTGAAGTTGCTAAAAAAATCGGTGGACCTGTTTGGGTTGTAAAGGCCCAGATTCACGCAGGTGGAAGAGGTAAGGGGGGCGGGGTTAAACTTGCTCGATCTCTCGAGGAAGTTGGCAAGCTTGCAAAAGAAATTCTTGGGATGCAACTTGTGACTCATCAAACAGGACCTGAAGGGAAAAAAGTTCTTAAGGTTTTGGTTGAGCAAGGCTGCGATATTGACCATGAATATTACTGCGGAATTGTTCTTGATCGTTCTGTTGGAAAAGTTGCTTTTATGGTTTCAACTGAAGGTGGAATGGAGATTGAAAAAGTTGCTCATGAAACTCCAGAGAAAATCATTAAGGCCCATATCGATCCAGCCACTGGATTTACAGCTGCTCATGGAAGAAAATTAGGTTATGCCCTTGGACTCAAGGGTGATACTTTAAAGAAGGCGATCGCTTTCTTCGAAGGACTTTATAAACTGTATGTAGAAAAAGATTGTTCTATTGCTGAGATTAATCCTCTTGTGACGACAAAGTCAGGAGATGTTCTTGCGCTAGATGGTAAATTAAATTTCGATGATAATGCTTTATTTAGACATCCTGAAATTGAAGCGATGAGAGACATTACTGAAGAATCTCCACAAGAACTTGAAGCAGGAAAATATGGACTTTCTTATATTTCACTAGATGGAAATATTGGTTGTCTTGTGAATGGAGCCGGTCTGGCGATGGGAACTCTCGATATCTTAAAGCTTTATGGTGGAACACCTGCGAACTTTCTAGATGTTGGGGGCGGAGCGACTAAAGAGACGGTGCAAAAAGCATTCTCAATTATTCTTCAAGATAAACATGTTAAAGCAATTCTAGTAAACATTTTTGGTGGAATCATGAAATGTGACATCATCGCTAACGGTGTGGTTGATGCCGCTAAAGAATTGTCTTTAAAAGTACCTTTAGTTGTAAGACTTGAAGGAACAAACGTAGCTTTAGGAAAGAAAATTTTAGCTGAATCGGGACTAAAAATTACTCCAGCGAATGATCTTGCTGATGCTGCTCAAAAAGCTGTAGCTGCTGCGAAGGGAGCTTAAGATGGCCATTTTAATTAATAGAAATACAAAACTTATTACAATTGGAATTACTGGTAAGCAGGGAACTTTTCATACTCTGCAATCTAGGGATTATGGAACAAACGTGGTTGGAGGAGTGACTCCTGGTAAAGGTGGCACTGTTCACGAAGGTATTCCTGTTTTTAATACGACTTATGAAGCAGTTAAAGAAACTGGAGCTAATGCTGCGATGATTTTCGTTCCACCTCCTGCTGCAGCAGATTCAATAATCGAATGTATTGATGCAGAAATCCCTCTTATTATTACAATTACTGAGGGGATTCCTGTTCAAGATATGATTAAAGTAAAGGCTGCACTAAAAGGGTCAAAATCTCGTTTAATTGGTCCAAACTGTCCAGGAGTGATAACTCCAGGGGAGTGTAAGATTGGAATTATGCCTGGTCATATTCACATGCCTGGTAATGTGGGTGTGATATCTAGATCCGGAACTCTTACTTATGAAGCTGTTTACCAATTAACTAAGCGTGAAATTGGTCAAAGCACTTGCGTTGGTATTGGGGGAGATCCTGTTAATGGAACAAACTTTATTGATTGTTTAGAAATGTTTGAGAAAGATCCTGAAACTAAAGCCGTCATTATGATTGGTGAAATTGGTGGGACTGCTGAAACAGATGCTGCAAGATGGATTAAGGCCAATATGACTAAGCCTGTTGTGAGCTTTATTGCTGGTGCGGCGGCTCCGGCCGGGAAAAGAATGGGTCATGCTGGTGCGATAATCTCTGGAAGTGATGACTCAGCAGAAGCTAAATTTAAAATTTTACAAGAATGTGGTGTAACTATTGCAAGATCTCCAGCAGAACTTGGACAAAAGGTTGCAGAAGTATTAAAGAAGTAGGAAACAATTTATAAGGAGACAGCAATGGCCATTGAAAAAACACTCTCAATCATTAAACCTAATTCAACTCTTGATAATAATATCGGGAATATCATCGCTATTTTTGAAAAAAATGGTCTAAGAATTTCAGCTGCTAGATTTACTAAATTATCTAAAGAAAAAGCTGAAGGTTTCTATATTGAGCATAAAGAAAGACCTTTCTTCGGTGAATTAGTTAATTTTATGACTTCTGGACCTGTTATGCTTATGGTTCTTGAAGGAGAAAACGCTGTAGCAAAAAATAGAGAAATTATGGGAGCTACAAATCCTGCTAATGCAGCTGAAGGAACAATCCGTAAGCTTTATGCAAAATCAGTGGGAGAGAATTCGGTTCATGGATCTGATTCTCATGCTTCTGCAGAAAGAGAAATTGCTTATTTTTTTGAAAGAAACGAAGTCGTTAACCGCTTTTAATTGTTTTATTCCCCTTCCTTTAAGGAAGGGGAATTCTTTAAATACCACGCTAACTGTTCAAAATGTCTTTATTTAAATAAATCTAATGTAAAAATTTCAAGCCCCTGGGACATTTATATCAAAATGCGTTATAAAAGGATTGATTATAGAACTTTGTAAGGAGCTTTCATGTTTAACCTCGGTGATCATGTTGTTTGTCCAGGCCATGGGGTCGGTCAAATTTGCAGCATGGATTCAAAAGAATTAAATGGTGAAGTGAAGAGCTTTTACATCGTGAAAATCATCTCTAACGGTATGAAGGTGATGATTCCTGTTGAAAGTAAAGAAGGACTAAGACCTCTGATCCCAAGCAATGAAGTTGATGGTGTTTTTCAGCTTTTAAAAGACCAAAATGTTAAAGTTGATATGTCGACTTGGAATAGAAGACATAGAGAATATACTCTTAAAGTGAAGACCGGATCTTTGCTTGAGATCGCTGATGTTCTAAGGCAGCTTCTTCTTTTAAAGATGATAAAAAAATTATCCTTTGGAGAAAGAAAAATGCTCGATCAATGCAAAGAGTTGATCGTTAAAGAGATTTCCCTTTCTTCTGGCGCTTCTGAGGGTGATGTCTCTGAGAAAATTGATTCTATCTACACCTAGTTAATTTCCAAATACATTTAAAAATTGTATCTTTTCCTCATCTATATTTGAGGAGAAATCATGAGTGTTAGAGTTAGATTTGCCCCTTCACCTACAGGCTACCTTCACATAGGAGGAGCAAGAACTGCGCTTTATAATTATCTTTTTGCAAAATCCACAGGTGGAACTTTTGTTTTAAGGATTGAAGATACAGATCTAGAAAGGTCCAGTTCTGAGTATGAAAAGCTTCAAATAGAAGACCTAAAATGGTTAGGAATTACTCATGACGAAGGTCCAGATAAACCAAATCCTAAATATGCTCCTTATAGGCAATCTGAAAGACTCGATATTTACAAAAAATATGCGGAAAAATTAATTCAGAAAGGCATGGCCTATTATGATTTTTGTTCTGATGAAGAACTTGAAGCGATGAAGGAAAAGGCTGCTGCCGAAGGAAAGCATATTCATTATGAGGGTAAGTGGAAAGATCCTAAATTTCATAATGAGGCACTTGAGAAAATAAAGGCGGGAGAGAAACCTGCTATTAGATTTCGTGCTCCCATGAAGGCGTATGTGCTTAAAGATCTTGTTAAGGGTGAAGTGACTTATCCAGAAGATATGGTGGGAGATTTTG
>JACCDO010279778.1_pt1 | contig 48732 bp, 40 predicted proteins | sample 7446101 | NCBI WGS metagenome assembly JACCDO01 (sample SAMN15323440, study PRJNA562643) | freshwater metagenome | isolation source: river surface water | place: USA:Blue River Watershed | collected 2017-08-16 | reverse complement strand
TGCTCTAGCCTTAGCAATAGCAGAATTTGCATTGTTAGCAGTAGATAATTGATCATCAGCAGCAACAGAAGCACGGATGGTTACAGAAGAAGAAGCACCTGCTGGTGTGAAAGACAATGTACCAAATGAACTGGTTGTAGAAACACCACTTGCAGAGGTAACACGTACTTGACGACCGAGAGCGGTTGTACGAGCATCGCTAACACTTACAGAAATGGTTTCACCAACATTTGCGCCAACTTGTACTTTAGCACCTAAGAATGAACCATTGAGGATCTTGTTACCATTGAAATTGGTTGTACCAGCAATACGATCTAATTCTGTCTTTAATTGACCAACTTCAGCTTGGAGAGATTCACGGTCAGAATCATTGTTGGTATCATTAGCAGCTTGAACTGACAACTCACGGATTCTTTGGAGAATGTTTGTTGTTTCATTTAAAGCACCTTCAGCGGTTTGAGCCAAAGAAATACCATCATTGCTGTTACGAACAGCTTGATTTAAACCACGAATTTGTGAAGTAAAACGAGTGGTGATTGAAAGACCAGCAGCATCATCTTTAGCACCATTGATACGAAGACCTGATGATAAACGTTCGAAAGAACGATTAAGAGCTGAGCTTGTTGATGTCAATTGACGTTGTGCATTGAGAGCACTGAGGTTTGTATTAATATAGAGACCCATTTTTCACTCCTTGAAAATTAAGGTTTCTGTGGGCAGAGTGCCCAGAGTTTGAAAGTTGGCGACCAGTTTGGCCTCCTGCCGCACTGATGCGGTGTACATACAAACTTTAAATACATCTATTGCAAATGTCAAAGATTTTTTTCATAAACTATTAATTTTTTTTATTATTAGACTTGAATGCTAATTCATTAGATTTTAAGATTTTTCCTTAATTTCATATTCTAACAATGATGACAATCCAGATGAGTTCTTTCTTATATTGATCAATGCCAATGCCAATGCCTTTTGCTAAAGGATGAAGCCAAGCTTGTTCGGGTTTGATAAGATGATCTATAATGGAAGCATCTTCAAAATGGTATAAGGGAAAAGAGATCACTGAAATCTCATATTCACTTTTAAATTCATCTTTGATTAAGTGTATCGCATGATCTTTGGCTTGATATGCAGCGCAATGACCTTGGGCGATGGCAGATGCGACTTGTAGTGCAATTTTTTCTAAAGGATCAAAGATGGGTAAGCGATTTTTTGAATGGGATTTTCTTTGATCTTGGACCCAACGGTATACAATAGCCAAATCTCTTTTGTATTTTAATTTTTGAGGGGATTTGACAAAGAAGAAAAAAGCTTTGATATTACCGTTGGATTGAATCAATCGTTGAGATTGTACAGCCGATTGATGCTCATATTGACTGAGTTCAAAAACCACTTCAGACATATCAGGTGAGAGCAAGAGTAATTGTTTACTCGGACTTTGGAACAATTGATCCCAAATATCTTCGATATCTGTGCCAGAGATCGATCCAATGAGATTGTATTTTTGGCTAAAACCCGATTTTTTAGCAAATGCATTGATCTCCAAAGGTTCTTGGGTGGTAAAATCCATAAGTTTTTGTTGCTTATACCAAAGGGCATTAAAATCTTGGGCGATCTTTAAGCCTTTGAGATTTAAGGCAACTGGTCTTTGTTTTGCTTTTGCTCGATATGAAGCAAGCATTTGATAAAATCGCAGTTCTTCTATCCATTTACGAGAATGAATCACAAAAGAAGCAGTCAATGAAAACTCTTTGGGAGGCAATTCATTTTCACCATACCACCAAGGAAAAGACAATAAAACTTCTTGGTTATCATTTTTTTCATGGATCACTTCGATTTGATAACAACCTACTTGATCTGTGGGTAAATCAAAATTGAAAAATCCAAATTGTTGCTTGATCTCACCTCTTTGAATATGTCCATTAGGACATCTAAACAGAAGGGTTAAAAGATCTGCTTTAGGGTATTCACCTTGTACATTGACTTTCCACCCTGTAGGTGCACTTCTCAAAAAGGGTTTACTGATTTTTAGTGGGTGCTCTTGTATCAAGAGAATGAGATATTGAATATTTGGCGATTGAGATGAAGCTTGGCTCAATCTCATGGCATATTCAAAAGGCACAGAATGCTTAAGATCAATGAGTTTTTCTTCTAGAATAGGGCGTATATAATCAAATGCCCAATTTTCATCTTTGGATTCAGGGATTTTTAGGATATGAATATGGGGCTGATCATGGATTAATCCCACTTGACTACAAGCAAATTTAATCAAAGTACTATGGGGAAAAGATTGTCCAAGCGTCAAAGCTTCTTCAATATACTTGGCAACCACATATAATCTAGAGTCAAAATGTGGCGTATTGCTTTTGATTCTTTTGCAGAGTTTTTGAAGTTCTTGGCTAAAAAAGAAGATTTGTCTTTCTTCTTGATAGTTTTGAGGTGTAAAAAGCGATAAATCCCTGGGATCTGCATAGGATTTTACACCTTGGAAATTTCCCAAGAAATTAAATTTAATTGTAGATAACCATCTTCTTTTGCGTGGAAATAAAGGGTTTTTTATGAGTAATACTGGGAGATATTCCGCATGAAGCAAGTAGCCCCATTTGAGAATCATCATACTCAAAAAAACAGTGTATCTCTTCTTGAGATAAAAAAGCATCAAGGCTAAGACAAGAGTCAAGCATATTGCTTGAGCATATTGGATGATAAAAATTAAAATTTGATTCATATCTTATTCTCTTAAAGATGATCAAAAGCTTGATATTCACCAATGCTATCTAAAAAAGAAATGATTTCAGTGGGAAGTGATGCTGATTTACCATTGACGACATGTACATGTACTGTTTTGAGTTCAGCACAAAGTTTAGGTGATAATGGATCTTCTAATAGGATAAATCTATATTTTAAAGTGAATGATCTTTCAGATTTCTTTTCATAGCCCATTTGTATTTGAATCGATTGACTCAGTCTTAAAGGATAGAAATAATTCGCTTCAGAATGGGCAATAGGTAACATATATCGATTTAAGAGCTCACCAAGATGTAAACCGTGTGCTGATAAAGCCATTTCATAACACTCATGTGCCATTGCATAATAAGAAGCAAAAAACACAATCCCAGCTGCATCAGTATCTCTCAATAATATTCGTTGATTTGATCTTTCAAACATTTTCCCCTCTTTTTTGATATGAAGTATGCTATATCAAATTACAAAAAATTTTAGATAAATTTTTACACTCGGAGATAAAGATGAATGTATTTACAAAAACAAGCTTTTTGACTTTGATTCTCAGCTTGAACTTTTTATATGCCCAAGAATCCAAACCCACAATCAAAGAACTCAAAAACAGACTGATTCAAAAAACACTCACAGAACAGAACCTAAAAACCCAAGATATCAAACCAGCAAATCCCCAACCAATATTACCTCAACCCACTGTTCAACAATTACAGATCAATACCCCACCTCAAGTGCCAGTCAGTCAATCTATTGCACCACCTACCACAACAAACCCACAAGTTCCTACCAATATTCAAAAGACAATGAATGTAGAATCCAAAATCTCTTTCCCAAACTTAGAATTAGATTCTTTCCTCCAAAACCCACTTACCACACAAATCTCTAAAGCCTTAGATCAATGGAAACTCAGTTGGGATGCAAACGGTTATCGATTTGAATGCAGATGGATCATTTTGGGCAGTGTCAATAATATCAATCAGAATTTTACCAGCCAACTCATTCAAAGCCGATGGTGGTATGTACTCGGTGGTAAACCCAAATCACCCATTCTTGATAAGAATAGGGGAGAATTAACTTGGGAATTCCAATGGAAAGATGAAAATAAGGGCATATTCAATCATTATCTTACTTTGGTTTATAAGAGCTCTCAACCCTTAAAAACATCTCAAATTCAAAAACTAAGCAAATACCTTCCAGAAAATCTTGCTACTCAACCCACTGGGACCATTGAACAAAACCAAGATTAATTCATGATTTTAATGGGTTCACATCAAACCGAGCCAATAGCGCAAAAGTAGTTTTAGTCCCAATCCCCCGAACCTCAGTGATTTCTTCTATACTCTTAAATGGTCCATTGATCATTCTATACTTAATAATCTCTTCAGCCCTAGCCCGAGTCAATCCATCGATTTGCATTAAATCCTCAATTGTTGCCGTATTAATATCTTTGCGCTGAGTAGGATAAGATTCCACAGAAACATCTGATTCAATCATCTTATTTCTCTTTGCTTTGATCTTCTTGTTTTCAATCTCTGTCAAACGAGGACTTTCTTGAATTTCGATGATATCCTGTTTGATTTCTACCACCGTTGTATCAATCTTGGATGTTTTTCTATACGATAAGAAAGCATTCAAAAACCTAGGGGGCGAGAGCAGTTGCAGATTCTCGTCTCTTTCTTGGGCAAGGGGATATAGGATATAGTGCAGCAAAAGAATCACTTTATTGTAAAACCAAGATGTAAAAATAGTATATCGTAGAATAAAAGAAGAAATTGGGTAAATCACAAGAAAGAGCCTAGCACTGAGATTAAAGATCAAAACAAGGGCTTTTTGAAGTCCATGTAACACTGGATTTGATCTAGGGGGTTCTTGGTCATTGCTTTGATGTTGAGGAGAATACATTGCCTTCATCGATTTTCTAAGGTTCAAGCCACAATAATGAAATTCTTAATCAATTTCAATCAATCTTCCTTGAGATTTCCATAAATCTAAGGCATCTTTATAAATGGAAAGCCTATCATTTTCTTTCAAAAAAGAGGTAAAAATGAAAAAATATTACGTATTCAGCATTGCTTTATTAACATCTCAACTTCTGATGGCAGACCCCGGTGGCGGTGGTGGTGCCGGTGGTGCTGGTGGTTCTGGACCAGAACCTGATCAATGGGCTTTACTCGCTGTGATGTCTGTTGCACTCATTGCTATGGCTTGGGTTAAAAATAGGAATCAAGTAAAGCATGATCACAAATGAAGAAATGATTTATGATTGGAATTTGGTGGGTGGACAAGAATTTACTGCTGTTGAAGTCGATGATGAAACACTCAGAGATGGTTTACAAAGTCCATCTGTTAAAGAACCCAGCTTAGATCAAAAAATCAAAATCTTAGATGCCATGGTATCTCTTGGGATTAAAAGAGGTGATATTGGATTACCCATGTCTGCCCAACTCGAAGATATCAAAGGATTACTAAAGCATATCACCAGTAATCGAATCGCTTTTGCCCCAGGTTTGGCTGTGAGAACAGTGATTTCTGACCTTCAGCATATTGCTGATCTCCAACAACAATTTGGGATTCCGATTAAAGCGGAAGCATTCTTGGGATGTTCTCGTATTCGACAAATGGTTGAAGGTTGGGATCTCGCGTTTCTCTTGCAAAAAACCCAAGAAGCCATTGCTTTTGCCAAGAAGAACCAAATGCCCATTATGTTTGTCACAGAAGACACCACAAGAGCACATCCCACAGATATCATTGAGATTTATGGGGCTGCAATTGATGCTGGGGCAGATGAAATTTGTATTGCAGATACGGTAGGTCATGCCACCCCCCAAGGCACCAAAGCTGTGACCCAAGCCATCAAAAGCCTTTTGATCGAAAAAAATGCCAAACATGTGCTTTTAAATTGGCATGGTCACTCAGATCGTGGACTTGCTGTCATCAATAGTTTAACAGCAGCCAAAGCTGGTGCAGATGTATTACATGCTTCTGGTATAGGTATTGGTGAGAGAAGTGGTAATACCCCAATGGATCAACTCCTTGTGAATCTCAAACTACTCAACCTTTGGGATCACGATCTTCAAGGACTTGCTGCTTATGTGAATTTGGTCAGTGAAAGTGTAGAAGTCCCCATTTCTAGGAATTATCCTGTATTTGGGAGCGATGCTTTTAGAACAGCAACTGGCGTACATGCTGCTGCGATCATCAAAGCTATGAAACAAGGACGAGCAGATCTAGCTGATGTGATTTATTCGGGTGTGCCAGCACAATTATTTGGTTTAAAGCAAGAAATCGAAATTGGGAGAATGAGCGGTAAGAGCAATGTGATTTTTTGGTTAAGCTCTCATCATTTGCCCACAAATGATGATTTGGTTAATGCGATTTTATCAGAAGCACATCAAAGCAGATCTGTGTTAACTTCAACTCAGCTCTTTGCCATTGTCAAAGAATGGGAAAATCAACACAAATGAAGATATTCTTATTCTTATTCTTGAGTTTGACAAGCTTTGCATTTGCACAAGACCCACTTGAAGCCTTGTTGCTCAAAGCACAAAAGCTTCAAACCATTCAACCCGATCATGCCCTTGTGCAGTTTTCGATATTCTTTGAACAAAAACAGGATGAAAAAAAACTCGCTGAACAGTTATCTATGTTGGTGAATGCTCAAGCCCAAAGTTTTATCTCAGAATATCAACAACTCAAGCCCAAAAAGACCTTAGTGCCACAAGAACTCCTTAAAAACACCAAGTTAAGCTATGCCATTGTTGATCAAAATCTACCGATTAACCTAGAAGCATTGATTCAATCATCTGGTGATTTTCAAGAGGTGCTCAAAAAAGCACAATCAGTGAGTTTTGTGAAATATCAAGGGCGAAAACTCAAACAACAACAGCAAATCAAATGGATCTGTCAACTCACCCAAAGCATAAGCGCTCAATTTGCGCCAAATGCTGTGATCGTGAATTTAAGCACTTTTGAAGCATTGAATCTCAATCAATTGATGGAACGATGCCAAAACCTTAACCAAGGTTGGTATAAACCAGCAATTGAAATGAGAGATGACCAAAAAGTCAAACTCTTTTCTAGGGGTTTAAGTCAATTTGCCAGACCAGATCTTGAATCCGATGCGCTTTCTAAAGATCAAGCCAGCCAATCTTTTATCGCATTTCAAAAAGATTTATCTTGGTTGAGATTTAATAAATTTAAAGCCCAAAAAAGCAAAGAACTCAACGGTAAAATCGTATCTCCATGCGAAAGAGACCCCTTGTATTATGATCATCAATGTGTCTTAGTTCATTATGGTAAATCAGAGTAGATCAAATAAAATCAAGCTTTTTAAGAAACTCAATTGACAATCGATCATCTTTTCTCTTAAATCATAATCTAATCTTCTTGATTAGAATGATTCCAAATACTACCTACAATTTTTAAGGATAAATCAAATGGCAATCGAAAGCTTCCAATTACCTTATGAAAGAAATGCACTTGCAAGCAAAGGGATTTCTGAAGAGACTTTAAATTATCACTATGGCAAACATCACAACACATATTTGGTTCGTTTAAATGATGCGATTGCTAAAGATGAAAATCTACAAAACAAAGATTTAGAAACTTTGGTCAAGACCACAAGTGGCGCTGTATTCAATAATGCTGCACAAGTATGGAACCACAATTTTTATTGGAATAGTTTAAGTCCCAATGGTGGTGGTGAAGCGACTGGTGCCCTTGCACAAGCGATCAATGATGCATTTGGTTCATTTGATGCATTCAAAGAAAAGTTTAGTGCTGCAGCAGCTGGTCAATTTGGCTCAGGTTGGGCTTGGTTGGTCAAAGATGCTCAAGGTAAGCTACAAATTCGTACCACTGGCAATGCAGAAACCCCATTAACAGATAGCACTGTGGTTTCTTTATTGACTTGTGATGTTTGGGAACATGCTTATTATGTCGATTTCAGAAATGACCGTGTTGCCTATATCAAAGCTTGGTGGAATCTTGTGAATTGGGATTTTGCTAACCAAAATTATGGGGCTTAATCCCTGATTTTATGGGGTGCTAAGCATCTTTTTTTAAGAAAAAAATCAACACCCTTGATTTTGTATTTAAACTTGGTTATAAAGACCTAGTTTTTTTACACTAAACGTCATTACAGATCATGACTGGAGATTCAACCATGGCAAACACAAACCGTCGTAAAGCTGCTCATAAAGCAAAACTTCGCAAATCACGTCTTCGTACCGATAAAGCTCTTTCCAAGAAAAAGAATGGTCGTTTGACTTCAACCTGATCTATTGTTTTCAATATTTGATCATCGCTTTATAGATTTTTTTTCAAATAAAGCTTATTAAAGAGGCAGGGTCTTATGGATCACTGCCTTTTTTTATACTATCAATCAAAAATTAAATAAGAGGATCAAATTGAGCAATCCTATCATAGATCAAGAACCCATTTGGATCGCAAGTAGTGAAAAGAGATATGAGTGTTTAGAAATTTTAGGTGAAGGTGGTATGGGTAGGGTATTTAAAGCCTATGATCATCGTCTCCAAAGAAATGTAGCCATTAAGCTATTGAAATCAGATGAGAAATCTGTCAGTCTTGAAAGCCAAATTCTATTTATTAAGGAAGCTCAAACCACAGCTCAACTCAATCACTCTTATATTATCCCTGTCTATGATGCTGGTTATTGGGAAGGTAAAGGTTTTTATTTGGTCATGAAAGAAGTTCAAGGCAAAAGCCTAGATCACTTGATCAAAGCCTTTCATCAAAATGCAGATGGTTGGTATAACCCCAATGAAAAAATAAAGCTTTTATCTGCTCAAACTTGGGTTGATTTTTGTGTGATTCTCAGACAGGTCGCTCAAGCAATCGGTTTTGCCCATAAACAAGGCGCTTTACATCGGGATTTGAAACCCGAAAATATCATGATTGGACAAGATGGTGAAGTATGGGTTTTAGATTGGGGTCTAGCGAGATCTTCTCAATCCGCCCAAATCAATGTAGTCCCGTCAATCTCTACCCCTGTTATCAATGCGCCAACCATACTCCCCCAAACCATTGTTGCCCAAAATAACGATCTCAGTTTTTCAGATACTTTTGTTGCAGAACCTACCCCCACTCAAGTTGGATATCCAAAAAATCCAAGTAGATCATCTTTGGCACAAAATCTCACATTTACAGGTATTGTCTCTGGCACACCAGCCTATATGTCTCCAGAACAAGCCAAAGCTTTACCACTTGACCCCAGATGTGATACCTATGCACTTGGGGCGATTTTATATGAGATCTTGGCCAATCGAGCACCTTATGTCGGAAACAATCCCTATCAAATTCTCGCACAAGTGCTACAAGAAGACCCACCATCATTGGATGCAGAAATATTGATCGAACAAACACCTTTGTTAAAAACAGCACCAAATTCCTTGAAGAAATTATGTATCAAAGCACTTTCTCGGGATATAGATCAACGTTTTGCTGATGGAACAGCATTTGCAGAAGCTTTGAAGGAAATCGAAAGAGGTGCGGATTTATATGAACGTGCTCAACAGGCTTTTCAAGAAGGTTTGTTATTATCATCACAAATCAAACAAGCTAAAGAACAACTGACTCAAATCAACCTAAAAATTGAAAAATATAAAAACCAAAGAAATTCCCAAATCGGTTTGTATTGGGGGCAAAAACTAAAGCTAGAACAACAAATTCAAGCCGATGAAATCAGAGAGATGGCTGAATATGAAAGAGCTGTTTTGATTTGTCCTGATCATCACCAAGCATTATTCACATTTATAGAAAAATTAATGGGGCAGTTTAAAGAGATTTTCTATGAAAATCGCCAAAGTGCTCAACTTGCTAAAATTGAAAAGCAATTGCTAGAATTGAAAAAGCAATTACCCTATCAGCATGAGATGGTAGATTGCATTGATCAACTGCTGAAAAAACAAAAAAAACTTGAATTGCGTTTTATCCCTCATGATGCGCATCTCAAGTTGATTTTTGTGGATCAACCCATGCAAGCTTTTGCTTATGAACAAAATAAACCCATCTTTAAATATGAATGGCAATGTCAAGAACTCCATCAATATGATTTTAAGATCGGGAGTTACCAATATGAAATTGAGTATCAAGGACTTTCTTTTATGGGAAGCTTTGAAAATAAACCTATGGGTTTAAGCCAAAATCAAACCTTCAAATATCCTCAACATATCCCCCAAGGTCCAAAGCTTTGTTTTATCCCCCAAGGATCATTTAGATATGGTTCTACCCAAGGGATTATCAATGAAGTAAGCCCACAAGTCTTAGATATTCCCGCGTTTTGGATCATGGAAAGACCAGTAAGCTATCAGTTGTATTGTGACTTTCTCAATGATGTTTTAGAAAATCATGGAGAAGCCATTGCAGATCAATATATACCCATTGCCAGAATGACCATTAATTTTGGGGCTAAAGCTTATGAATTGGTAGGACAAAAATACCAAATCAATGAGAAATATAGATCTCATTATCACCAACTCATCAATGTAGAGCCCGATATTTTGGGTGTGAATTTTTTGAATTTCTTTCATGCACAAGCATTTGCTGCGTATTTGAGAAGAAAAACAAATCGACTCTGGCGTTTACCTTATGAATGGGAATATGAAAAAGCAGCGCGTGGTGTAGATGGTAGATTATTTCCTTGGCCCCAAATTCTCAATAAACCTGAAGAACAAGATCTAAGGGACCATCAACAATTGAGTCCTTATGGCTTGATTTCTACTGTAGGTCTCATCTCTACTTGGTGTTTGAATTACAAGAAGAACCCTTATCCCGCTGATGAAGTTTTTAGCCAAAAATCATGGTTAATTGAACAAATACAAGAAAATGATCAAATCAGCGGTGGTCCTGCTCAAATCGAAAGTCAAGATTTTGCCATTCGGGGTGGGGGTTATTTTAATGAAGGATTAACAAGAAGTATTCCTTATCGTTTTGCGGCAGCCCCAAAGAGAACATTTGCTGATGTGGGCATTAGATTGGTATGTGAAGCAGAAGATCAGGATTTTTAGTGAGCTTTCACCACTCTAAAACCTACAGTATGTTTTCTCTCAGTTTGATTCATCCCATCTCTCTTACCATCTTGTAGATGATTTTGATCGATATCCCAAGCCCCACCCCTAAATGTTCTTTGGGCTGGTTCACTACAATTGCTTTCACTACACCAAGCAGAACCATCGATAGGTGCATTATCATATTGTTGATGAAATTCATCTCTGACCCATTCCCAAACATTACCCATCATATCACATAGACCTTGTTGCGTATTCCCCTTTTGCATAGAACAAACCTCTTTGCTGAGTCGATCTCCACACGCATCTCCTTTATCACCCATATTTGCATATACACAACTAGGAGATTGAGCACCCCAAGGATAATTTTCTTTTTGACCTTGAGATCTCATTGCATATTCCCATTGCGATTCAGTGGGTAGATCACCCCCAGCCCATTTACTAAAAGTCCTTGCTTGTTCCCAAGAAACACAATTCATGGGATGTAAGTGCCTATTTTTTTTATTCCAATTACAATGATTACTTTCACCAAAAGTAGAGAGATGTACATTTTGGGTATTACAAATCCCAGCTTCTACACATTTGTGGTATTGAGCTACTGTTACTTCTGTTTTAGATATAGAGAAATTGCCTACCTTCACTGTATGTACTGGTACTTCTATGGGATTTGCTTCATTCCCCATTTCAAAAGATCCACCTTGGATCGGAATAAATTGTATGTTCTCATTGGCATTGAGCAGATCATGTTGATTTGAAAAATATTGGTATCTGGCAAACCATAACACAAAAACAACCACAACCAGAATCAACCACTTCAAAGGAGATGAAGAAGATTGAGGTGGTTTGGGATGTTGAAGATGTTCATGATGATGCTCAACATGGTGTTGAGTTTGATGAGGTTGAGGAGAATGCATCTCTATACCTTTCTTAAATCATTTGAAATTGTGGACAATCTTTTTTAACAAAATCTAAAGGCCGATCTTGCTGTCTGACAAGATCAAAACTAAAGGGTAAAAGCAATTCTGTGGCAAATTCTACAGGTTGATCACTTAATACAAGAATCCTCAGAATTTGAACCGCAATTTCGTACCATTTATGATTTTCTTGAGTCCATTTCACTTGTATTTTCCTGAGTTGATTCTCTTGATGATTTCGGATTTGTCTTACTTCATCAGCTAATAAAAACTCAAATCGCTCTGGACTTACCCTACCATGATGCACTTCAGCCCAAAGTTCCCATCTTGATCTTTCCGTAGTTGCCAAGTCATCCATCACCCTAACAAATACATCTTCTCCCTTTTGATTTTTCATCACTGCTGGCAAAGCCACACAACCATTGCCACTCAACCAATCTGCAATATATTGTAAAGCTTGGAAGATATTATATCTCACTTCTTTTTCATCATGATTTTTGATGATCTGAGATTCATGGAGATTAGCAGCTAAAATTCCCCTAAAATACAATGGATCATTGCTATCTAAACCGCTGATATCATCTGCAAAAACAAAAGCAATTAACTTTTCTCTTTCCATCTCATCTCTCACCAATTGATGGATCAATTCAACAATCACAGCTTGATCCCCTTTTTGAGAACATCTAAATGCATAAGTCAAAGCGATCCCAATACGCACAAAAGCTGGGTGAGCCACCCAAAAACCATCTAATCCCCTCTTGAGTTGAGTAATAACATCTTTGATATAACCAATCATACTGATTTCAAATGAAGCCTGATTCCCATCTTCATATAAAATCCCATACATCCCCCCAAGTTTAATGGCATTGATTTCACCTAGTTTTTGAGCGAGTAATACATGGGATTCTTTGATATGATGGATCACAATATTTGGGTCTGCTTTTACTGGGATTCTATAATTGGGATCATTTTTAAACAATCTCGCTGTGGAAGCCAAGAAGTCATGCCAACCTAAGCTACCACCCATAAAATAAGGGTATAACGCTTGAGCGATCTCTTGTATTCTGAAGATTGCTCTGGGATTTTCAAATACAATCATTAAGCGAATAGAACCCACTTGATATTGGGGTGAAATTTTTTGAATCAATTGTTCTGCGTGTTGAAGCATATTCCTAAGATAAAGCGCTTCTTCTTCATTCTCTAGCTTAGGGATATAGAATACCAATGCTTCAGGGATCAAGTGGTTATGGAAAAAATGTATCGCAAAATCAACCAGATGTAAGGGTAAGGGGGATCCTTGATAGAGATGATTACCATCTGCTAAGGCAATACCTGGGATTCTCTTGATGGCTTTGGCTAACTTTTGGGGCGCGAGTTCATAACGCTTTTGATTTTCTTCTACCACTAATTCTTTTTTAAAGCTGGCTTTCAAATTTTGATTTGCCAATAGGAGATTTCGCATCAAAGGTGTTTTGGAATCTTCACTATCAGCACCCCACCTTGGAATTTCCCCAGATTTCTCTACAAGTTCTTCTACAATTTTGGGCTCATTTGGGATTTTACGATATAATGCATTCATCGCATTGATCGTCATTTTAGCAGAATCTGGGGGACCAAAGAGCGTAATTTGTTCCCCTTTAAATTCATCTGGGATCGTCACTTGAGAGAGATTCTTGGGTGGGTCTAGGAATCCTACAAGTTTTCTTTGATTTTCATCACAGCAATCGATGATGGTTTGATAATTTGGTGAGAGATAATCCACCCCAGCATTTTTTTGATTGAGGGTCAAAGTGAGTTGATCTAAAAAAGCACGATCTTTGCTTCTCTGTTCTAGAATAAGATGAAGAGATTTGGCTGAAGCTTCAAAGAGATCAACCATAAATTGTAAGGCATCTCGATGTAAGAGATCAGGAAATTCGCTCAGTAATCCTTTGGCGACTTTGAGATTCGCTATGGGACTTTGCTCATAATCTTGGCTTAATCTATCGATAAAAGCTTGTGGTAAGAATGCCTCATAGGCGTTTATTTTCAATGAACTCATCTTTTTCCTAGCTTGTGATTGTCAAAAAATATCTGATCTAATGTATTCAAACTTGTATAAATTATCTAGTATCTCATACTAAAGGATCAAAAAAACCAAATATCTTAAGGAATAGACAATGGCGCACCACTTTTATCTCGTAGAACCTGTCAATGTAGCAGTCAATCTTAGTCCAGCTTCCGATCCTAGATTTAAACCCGATTTTATCTCTTTGCTTTATGTCAGAAATGAAAAAAACTTAGCCATTGCTCAAGCCAATATTCTTCATTCTTTTCAAATCGAAGTAGAGTTATTAGAAATCCCAGAGATCAATGATTTGGCCTATGTAAGAGCGATGATTTTGGATTGGATTGCATTGCATTATGATGATGAAATCGCACTAAACTGCTCTGGGGGAGTGAGATTATTCTCTCTGTTGGCATTGGAAGTATTTAATCAATTACGCTTACCTGTATTTTATGTAGATAGCTTTAAAGATCGATTGATTTGGTTATACCACCCTGAATTATCCGCAAAACATCAACATCATTATGATCAACATACCAAGAAACTCTGTTGTGATGCCAATCAAACATCTACACAGAGCTATGCCCAAGATCATTTTATTCCCATCAATAATCAATTGAGCCTCAAAGCTTTCTTAGGTGCCATGGATGTAGAAGTATTCTCTGGGTCTAAAGTCTTAAACCAAGAAAATGCAGTCTTTGCATTTTGCGAAAAACTCGCCCAAAAAATCGATATCTATGAAGATGTGATTTCTACCTTAAATCGTTTGGCCTCATCTACTGATAGTAACTATGAATCCGATCGTTTAACCCAAGGACAATTACACCAACCCCAATTGATGGATTTGATTTATGATCTCCAAGATTTGGGGTATTTGAGCTTAACCAGACATCATACTTTGTTGTTTAGGGATGAAGAAAGTAGGTTTTTTATCAATGGGGGTTGGCTAGAAGTATACACCCATCATTTGATCCATTCATCCATTGATCGTAAACATATCAAAGTACAAGATGTAGTAAGGGGATTAGAAATCGGTAGAAGAATAGGCAATCAAGAAGTGAGAAATGAACTCGATGTCGCCATGTTGTGTAATAATCGTTTATATGTGATTGAATGCAAGACCCAAAAATACAGCAAGAATGCCGATGATGTGATTTATAAATTAGATTTTTTACAGGATCTGCTAGGTGGGGTACATTGTAAAGCGATGTTAATCACCTATCATGCTTTACCAGCACATTTGCTTTCTAGAGCAAGTGCTATGAAAATCGAAGTTTGTGCTGGTCCCAAATTAAAGGATCTATTGAATCAATTACAAAAATGGATTGCGATTTAATTAGGCTTTGACCAAATCAGCTAAAGCTTGAACGCTCTTTGCGGCATCCCCAAATAACATTCTATTATTTTCTTTGTAGAACAAAGGATTATCAATACCAGCATAACCAGTACCACGACTGCGTTTAAATACCACTGTTCTCTTTGCCTTCCAAACTTCAAGCACTTCCATACCAGCGATTGGGCAAGTGGGATCTTCTTGGGCTTGGGGATTGACAATATCATTTGCACCAATGATCAATACCACATCTGTGCTTGGGAAATCATCATTGATTTCATCTAGTTCAAGCACAATATCATAAGGCACTTTGGCTTCAGCCAAGAGAATATTCATGTGACCTGGTAAACGACCTGCCACTGGGTGAATCGCAAATCTTACATTTGTGCCCTTGGCTTTCAGTGTTTTACACAAATCATAAACAGCATGTTGCGCTCTTGCTTGTGCCATACCATAACCAGGTACAACGATCAATGATTTGGCTTCTCTGAGTTCTTGCGCTAAACCGGGTACATCGATTTCAAAAATAGGCAAGACTGGCGCATCTGCTTGAGATTTTGGTTGCGCCGCAACAGCAGGTTCCGCACCAAATCCACCAAAAATCACGCTGACAATCGAACGATTCATAGAACTACACATGATATAACTCAAGATCGCACCACTTGAACCAACCAAAGCACCAGTGATAATCAAGAGATCATTTTCTAACATAAAACCAGCAGCCGATGCTGTCCAACCAGAATAACTATTGAGCATAGAAACTACTACTGGCATATCAGCACCACCAATTGCCATTACCAAATGCACACCAAGTGCCGCTGAAATCAATGTCATTGCTAATAATGGATAGATTCTCCATTCAGCTGTAGGTGCACTTGCATAAAGCACAACAAGACCGATGGAAACAATCACAGCAATGAGATTCATCAAATGTCTATTGGGCAAGAGTAAAGGCTTACCATCTACTCTACCAGTCAACTTAAAACAAGCTACAATAGAACCAGTAAAGGTCAATGCACCAATAAAAATATCGATTGCAATTTCAGATGCAAGTAATGCTGTTGCTGGATGATGAGGATTACTCCCCATGCTACGATCACTGGCAAAACCTACAAGCACAGCAGCCAAACCCACAAAACTGTGAAGTAAAGCGACAAGTTCTGGCATCTGTGTCATTTGCACTTTGTCTGCAAGTACATAACCGATAAAAGAAGCGATTGATAAGGCAACAAAAATCATGCTATATTGATCGACTTCGTGATTGAGCAAAGTAGCGATGAGCGCAATACTCATCCCCAAAATCCCATAGAAATTTCCTTTTCTCGCTGTCTCTTGACTAGAAAGTCCTTTGAGAGAGAGAATAAATAGAATGCTCGCTACAATATAAGCGATTTGTAGTAAAATGCTTTCCATGATTAATCCTTCTTGAACATTTCTAACATTCTTTGGCTCACAGCAAAACCGCCTACAATGTTAATCATTGCCAAAGCTGTTGCAATTGCACCTAGAATACCTGCAGTACTAACGGTATCTCCTGTGGCTTGTAAAATACCACCTACCAAAATAATCCCACTGATCGCATTTGTGACACTCATTAAAGGTGTATGTAAGGCAGGTGTCACATTCCAAATCACTTGCCAACCAATAAAGCAAGAAAGCGCAAATACAGTGAGATGATTTAAGAAATTCTTCACAGCTGTATCTACAGGTCCTTGATTTGCATTGATCAACATAAATAACCATAACACAGCACAAACCAAGAAAATCGCAGCACCTTTGGTCACATCTAAGCCCAAGAGAGTAAAGAGTGGTTTTTGGGGTTCTTGTTCTTTTTTAGAACCATGTCCATGACCGCTTTTCTTGGGTTTAGGTGCTTCAACTTTGACTTCAACCTTGACAGGTGCTTCAACTTTGACTTCAACTTTGACTTCTTGTTTGACAGGTTCAACAGCTTTCATTTCTTTGGGTGCTGAATGAGGATCAAGTTCACTGAGGGGAGGAGGAGGCCAAGTGAGATCGCCTTGATTTAAGACGATAGAACTTCTCACAATCACATCCTTCATATTGTATTCCACTGTGCCTTCTTTTTCCTTACTCTTAATTTCATCCAAGAAATGCACCAAATTCATCCCATATAATTGACTAGCTGTGGGCGCTAATCTACTAGGCAAATCAGTCCAACCGATGATTTTTACGCCATTTTCTTCTACCAAAAGATTGGGTTGAGTGAGTTCACAATTTCCCCCTCTTTCAGCAGCCAAATCCACAACCACTGAACCGGGTTTCATTTTACGAACAGCATTTGCTGTCCATAATTTAGGTGCGGGTTTACCAGGGATTAATGCTGTGGTAATCACAATATCGAGTTCTGGCGCAAGAGACTCAAACAATACTCTTTGAGCATCATAGAAAGCTTGACTCATTTCTTTGGCATAACCACCTTGACCATCACCGGATTCTTTGAGATTAACTTCTACAAATTCAGCGCCCATGCTTTCCACTTGATCTCTGGCAGCAGAACGAACATCATAGGCTTTCACTTGAGCATTGAGTGCTCTTGCAGCACCAATCGCAGCCAAACCAGCAACTCCGGCACCAATCACAAATACTGTCGCTGGTTTTACTTTGCCAGCAGCTGTAGATTGCATCCCCATAAAACTGCCAAAATGATATGCAGCTTCTAATACAGCGCGATAACCAGTGATATTGCTTGTAGAACTGAGTGCATCGAGTTTTTGAGCACGAGTGATTCTAGGTACACAATCCATTGCAAGTACAGTTGCTTTTTTAGCCGCCAACGCATCAACAAGTTCTTGATTGGCAGCAGGCCAAATAAAAGAGATCAGTTGTGCACCTTCCTTGAGGGTAGCTACTTCTTCCAAAGTAGGGGGATTGATTTTTAAGAGCAAGTCGCCTTTACCCCAAATATCCTCTTTTGACCAAATCTCAGCACCAGCTTCAATGTATAGCTCGTTAGAAAAGCCAGCTGTTAAACCAGCATTCTCTTCTATTGCAATATTAAAGCCCTTTTTTTTGATTTTTTGCACGGTATCAGGAGTAGCAGCAATTCTCTTCTCCCTTTCCATAACCTCTTTAGGAATCACAATCATTGTCATAGCAGATATTCCCTTTTTGAAAATATAATACTTCTTAATTTTGAAATCTCTTTTAATATGAGATCATCATTATGTCTAGTAAATCACAGCTTGAACTTAAACTTTTTAAAATACTTGTATTGTTGATGAATAGGAATTAGAGGCTATTTAGGCGTTTTTCAATACTGCTCTTGATCTCTGTATTGCTTTCTTTATCTTTTCTTTTATTTAAAATTTCTTTGAGTGCTTTCTTGGCATCTTCATTGCTGATTTGATCAAGCAGAGCAATCACTTTAGCTCTGGTTTGATCATCTTTGTCTTCAATGGCTAATTCTAGAGATTTGACGGCACTGCTACTATTGTGATTGATCAAAGCTTTAACAATGGTCAATTTGAGATTGATATTTTCAGCTTGAATATTTGGGGTCAAGATATCAATAGCTGTATCAGCTTTTACATTGCCCAAAGCTTTGGCTGCATTCATCTTAACTTTGACATCTGTATCACCTTCAAGTCTAGCACCACAAAGAGAAATCAATAAACCTTGTTTTTTCTTATCAAAAAGACTGGCAACATCAGCCAAAGATTTCAATACTGCTCTTCTGACTTTGATATTTTCATGATTGATATATTTCTCATCGATCAAAAGTTCAGCTGATTTGATCGATTTGATCTTTGCAATACTTCTGGCAGTGTATACCAATAGAATAGGATCTGTATCTGCCAATTGTTTGCTTAAAAATTCTTCTCCCACTTCAGTCCCAAAGAATCCTAAACCATAAGCAACCATTCTTCTGATCTCTATGGCATCTGATTTACTTAAATTGATCAAAGCATTTTTAGCCACATCTCCACCCATTTCTCCATAAGCTCTGGCTGCTTCTGCTTTGACTTTAGGATCGCTATGATTGGCTGCCTTGTCGAGTTCAGCCAAAATCTTGGGTTGATTCTTTTTTTCTTTGGGGTCCAAATACAACTTACCAAGTGCTGAAATTGCCTTTAATTTTGCGTTTTCATTTGTACCGCTGATCTCCTTAGCTGCTTCAGCAAAACCTAGTTTAACATAGAGATTTTGCATCGCTAAACCAATGGTATTTCCCACTTGTTCATCATTGAGATTTTCTGTGGATAATGCAGTAATGGCTGATTTACTCATCTTCACATCGACTTGAGATAATGCACGAGCTGCTGATTTACGGACTCTAGTGTCTTTGTTCTTGAGTCCAAGGGCTAAGACTTCAACGAGTTTAGGATTCTTACCATAGTTCAATAATTCTTTGGTTGCATTTCTGGCTTGATCTACCAAAGCATTTTCCAAAATAAATTGCAAAGCACTAAAAGCAAATGCTTCTTGTTTGCTATTCACCAAAGCTTGGGCAACTTGTAATTTAGCAGCTAATTCTAAACCAGATGTCAGTTGATCATTGAGCGCCTTGAGTTCTTTTCTGGCCACCAAAGCATCACAAACAGCACTTCTCACACCTTCATCGCTATTCTTGAGTGCATTTAATAATTCTGTGCTCGCTTCTTTTGATTTGGCATTGATTAAACCTTGAGCTGCTTGTTTGACAACATTAGGATCTTTGGATCTAAGTGCATGGTAAGCCGCTGATTCAGCAAATTTAATATCTTTGGATTGACTTAATGCAGCAGCAGCTTCATCTTTGACTTGGTCATTAGGATCTTCATCCATCACTTTTCTCAAAGCCATATTAATCTCTGGGCGATCATCCCCTTTCAACCCCTTGACAGCTAAAATTCTCACATCATCATTGGCAGAATTGAGGAGAGGCAGTAAACCTTCACTCAGAGGTAATTTTAAGGTTTCTTGGGCTTTGAGGATGGATTCTACCACTTGGGGCATACCCGCTTTTAATGCTTCATTGAGTTGAGCAACAAGTTTGGGTTCTTTGGCAACTAAACCTTTGTTGAGTTGTTCAGCATTTAAGAAACTACCATCAGGCAAGGATACAAGTACGCCAATCGCTGTTTTGGGGGGTAATACTTCATGAAGTGGAAAAGTGAGTTGGTAGGCTGGATAACGAATATCTTGTCTGGTATAGCCTTTACCAGCAAATTTTGACTTAGGAAATTCAACAGCTGTGGCGCCATTTTCTGTAAAAGTATAAGTCGTTTCAGCAACAACAATAGGATGTAGATTGCTCTTGGACTCATCGAGATAGATATAAACCACATCGCCTTCTGCATTGAACTTCACATCACCATAAGTGCTCTCTTTGCTGCTTTTAAGCGCTTGATACAATTCTCTATATCTATCCTTAGATTCACCTTTTTTGATCGAAATCGGCTGAGGGACAAGCACAAATCTCTTCTCCCCATCTTTGGTCCATTTCTCATAGCTATAGATCACAGTTAAAATACGATCATCTGTTTCTTGGGCATGTAGTGCTTGAGTCGATAGATTAAACTCTAAGCCAGCGTTAATTTGGTAGCCAGTGCTTAACCCAGCCACAACAATCAGAGCCTTTACTAAAGGCTTTAAACTGATATAAGAACGATACATTTTCAATACCTTTGTTTTATTTTTTGCACTTTGCTTTAAGGAATTTTAAAGAAAAAATCAACCTAAGAAAAGCTTTTTGTTTAACATATACTTTCTTGCTATGATGCCTAAGTGAGAACTCAAACAGAAGAAGGTTATTGTTTTTATGACTCAAAATCACGATCATGATCATCAAAAGCAAGATGTATTACAAGAGAATTTATATGCCCTTTTAGGTGCGGATCAACTCCGAAATATTATCACTCAATTTTATCAAGAAGTATTTAATGATGTGATGATTGGCTACTTGTTTTTGGGACAAGATCGTCAAAGATTGATCGAAAGAGAGATTGAATTTAGTGCTAGGATGCTAGGCGCAACTGATATCACATATCAAGGTCAACCCTTGACCAAAGCGCACCAAAAACACCCCATTCGCTATGGACACTTTCATCGAAGAAATCAAATCTTGTTAAATACACTCAAGAGATTGAAGATCAATGATCAAATTATCGACTTTTGGATGGACCATCAGCAGAAATTGGCAAATGCGATTTTGGGGAAAGCAGATCAAGATTCTTCTTGTAACTCAACTTCTCAAAAATAGCCAAAAACCATTGATTTATCTCTGTATATGAGATAGATCATTGCTTATGATTCAACTGTTTCTCTTGAAAAATCAAGAATTTACTTAATGGATATCCAATGAATTTAGATTACAGATTCTCATCTTATACACATAGGATTTTATTCAAAGCAGCAAGTGCGATCATTGGTCATTGGGATGATTTTGATGATCAGCAAAGACAATATATCTTGTATCAAGCTGTGAATAGGATTGAACATCAGCTTCGGTTTTTTCCTTGGGAACATCGCTTGTCTTTTGTCTTTGGATTATGGTTCCTAGAATTGGGTGGTTTTCTTGGTTTTTGGGGCATATTGCCTTTTTCTTTGCTCAGTCAAGAAAAAGCTGAACATCGTATCAAAAAGTTAAATGAAAGCTCTTTTCGTTTAGCACACTTACTGATCCAAGGGATCAAAGTCTTGGTTTGTTTGAGCGCTTACTCTCATCCAGATATCGAAAAATATCTGGGAATGGAAAGGAGACGTTGGCGAAAACAAAGAATTGCCTTGAGAAATGAACTTGTGGTCTTAAGCGATCGCAGAGAAGAAAAAGCTGTGCCTACCGCATTAAAACAAGATACGGATCTTTCAGAACATGATTATCTCTCTTTTGATGCATTACAAAGAATAAGAGGTGAAAAATGAGTGCAGTCAATGAAAAATATGTGAGAGACGACCTTGTTTTGAATCAAGCCTATGCTTCTCAGGTTTTTGCCCCCCATCAGTTACAAGGTGATCAAAAACTCTTTGCTGATGCTGTCATTGTGGGTAGTGGTGCTGGTGGGGCAACAGTGGCGACGACTTTGGCTCAAGCTGGGATGCGTGTGATTTTGGTAGAAGAAGGCTTATATTACAGTGCAGAAGATTTTGGGGCTGATTTTAGTGCAATGACCAGCCAAATCATGAGAAATGCTGGGGCAACAGTGATTTTGGGGCGTTCGCCTATTGCTTATTTGGAAGGCAAAGTGGTAGGGGGATCAACTGTGCTCAATGGTGGGATGTGTTGGAGAACACCAGATGAAGTTTTGGACAACTGGGTCAACCAAAAAAATCTAGATCAATTTTCAAATCATGCATTGGACTCTCATTTTGCATTTGTGGAAAAACAAATCAATGCCCGTTATCAAGACCTTGGGAGTGCTGGACAAAATAATCAAGTTTTCCTAGATGGTGTACAAAAACTCGGCTGGCAATGGCAACATAATATTAGGAATCAAAAACATTGTGTAGGAAGCAATGATTGTGTCACTGGATGTCCAAGTGGTGCCAAACAAAGCACAGCCAAATCTTGGTTACCAGACTTCCTCAAATTCGGTGGGATTCTCCTCACAGGGATAGAGATCAAAGAGATACTCATCGCCAATGAAAGAGCCTATGGCGTAAGAGGTATGGTCAAAAATCCTTTGGGCCAAAATCAAAAAATTGAAGTCCAAGGTATGGCCACATTTATCGCTTGTGGTGCTGTTCAAACACCTCTACTCTTACAAAGATCAAAAATCAAAAACCCCCATCTTGGTAAACATTTCACAGTACATCCCAATATCAAAGCAGCTGCGCTTTTTGATCAACCCATTGATAGCATGAAAGGGGTTCATCAAGCTTGGCAATGCACTGAATTCAAAAAAGATGGCATTTTGTTAGCTCCGGGTGGGATTCCCTTATCAGTCATGGCACAATGCCTACCCAAACTTGGACAAGATCTAGCCCACGAGATGAAATTGGTGCGATATATCGCTACTGGGGGACTCCTTGTAGATGATAGTGTAGAAGGTTCAGTCAAAGCTTTGCCTTTTGGGATCAATCAAGTGAGATATGATCTGAGTGATGCCGATCAAGATAAATTTATTTTTGCTTTCCAAAAAATCGCCACATTATATTTTGAAGCTGGGGCTAGATTGGTTTATACCCCATTCCATCATTTCCCAGTGATTCATCATCCTGAACAAATCAAGAGATTAGCGCTTCATAAACCCAAAGTAGAAGATACAGAATATTTTACAGCACATTTGATGGGGACTTGTAGAATCAGCGCAGAGATGAAAGATGGCGTGGTTGATCAACATGGCAAAGTATGGGGGATCAATGGATTATACATTGCAGATGCGAGTGTATTGCCTTCAACCATTGGTGTAAACCCCCAAGTCACCATTATGACCATTGCCCGAAAGATCGCCATGGATTACCTCAATGGATTCACATCTAAGACTTAGTTTTTGCCCAAGTAAATCTAAGATTTGCCAAGAAATTCCAACCGGTAGCGATGATAATACCCATTAATTGTGAAAGATACATTTTCTTTTCATCTAGCATATTGAACTTCACCCAAAGGAGATTCATGCCTATGAAAATCAGCCATTGAATGGTTGCACCAACCAGAGATACCAACTCAAAACTCAAAATTCTTTTAAGAAAAGATTGAGTTTGTTTTTGTTGTTCAAAAGTCCAAGAATCATGAAATAAGAAATTAGAAATGATCGATACTTGTATGGACAGTGCAGAAGCAAGGGTTGAAACCACACCTAGACTCATGAAGAGTTTTAAGCTTAATAAATTGACAAATACACCAGTAAACCCAACGATACAAAACTTGATAAACTGTTGACTTAAGCCAAATCTTGCTAATTGATTCAATAATTTTTCCACAAAAACCCTTTCGTTTTATCTTTGGTTTAAGAGTCATAGCTTATGATATTTCTCTTTAAAAACTCAAGGATTATAGAAAAATATATTTTTTTCATACAAGACTCTTTGATTCATTCAAATAATATGCTAAACCATTGAATGATAAGTCTTTCAAATCAAAGGAGCCAAAGATGGCATCAGGGATCTATGTATCATCAAGTGCAGCCAAAGCACGTCTTGAACAACTAGAAACCATCTCCAATAATCTTGCAAACATGATGACTGCAGGGTTTAAGAGACAGGAAGCGATCTATCGCGAAATTCACAATGAAGTGAATTCTATTGCATCACCAGATCAAGCCCAAGGTGTCAGAACACCTGTGCGTTTTCTACCTGAAGATCGTATCGGCACTTCTATTGATGATCATTATACTTCTTGGGCTCAAGGTCCTTTAGATGAAACCAATAATACTTTTGATCTTGCTGTTGAAGGTCAAGGTTTTTTCAGTGTCAAAGGTCCTCAAGAACAAATCATGTATACCAGAAATGGTAGATTTACTTTGGATTCAGAAGGTGTTTTGAGAGATCAAGGTGGACATGAAGTTTTGGATATCAATCAACAAAGAATCAGAATCCCTGTCAACCAAGGTCAAATCGATATCTCTTATGATGGGCAAGTCAGTGCAAATAGTTTACCCTTTGCCAAAATCGGTTTATATGAATTAGAAGTGAATCAACAACCTGTTGATCCTAATAATCCTAATGCCAACCAAAATCTAGCCAATCCAGATGAAGCAAGATTAAACCAACCCAATATCAATGCCGTTCTCAACACCCAACTTGATCCTATTGGTAAAAGCTTGTATAAGCTCCAAGATCCAAATATCACTACAAAACCAGCAAGTGGCATTATTCGCCAAGGCTATGTAGAAGGCAGTAATGTCAATGCGGTATTTGAAATGACAAGTTTACTCAGTTCAACTCGTTTATTCGAGTACAGCAGCACAGCGATGAAAGCCTATAATGAAATGGACCTTCAAGCTGCTCGCGATGTTAGCCGTGTGAACGGTTAATCCTTAAATTGACTTTCTCTTCCCATCAAGGAGTTTCCTAGATGCTACGCTCTCTATACTCAGCGTCAACTGGGATGGATGCACAACAAACATATATTGATGTGACATCCAATAACCTAGCAAATGTAAATACAACCGGTTACAAGAAAGTTCGTACCAACTTTCAAGCCTTGTTTTATCAAGTTCAACAAACCCCAGGTCCTGCAACCAATGCCATTAATAAAGCACCAAGTGGTGTTCAAATCGGTCTTGGTGTTCGTACTGCAAGTACCCAAAAAGAATTTACCACCGGTACTTTCAGACCCACAGATAATGAATTTGATGTGGCGATTCAAGGTGAAGGTTTCTTCCAAGTGATTGAACCCAATAGAGGGATTATTCAATATACCCGTGATGGAGCTTTCCACATGGATGAAAATGGTCAATTGGTGAATGCAGAAGGTTTACTCCTTGAGCCTAATATCACCATTCCACCTGAAGCTGTGAATGTGACAATTGGTCAAGATGGTATTGTGACTGCACGTTTAAATGCACAAGCAGATCCCATACAAATCGGTCAAATCCAAACTGTAAACTTTGTCAATCCGAGCGGTTTGATCGCTGAAGGTGGTAATCGTTTTACCCAAAGTGGTTCTAGTGGTCCTCCACTGATCGGTGTTCCCGGTCAAAATGGTTTTGGTACATTGATTTCTGGCTTCTTGGAAACATCAAATGTAAGAGTTGTCGATGAAATGATCAATTTGATCGCTGCTCAAAGAGCATTTGAATTTAACTCTAAGACTGTACAAGCAGCTGATCAAATGTTGCGTACAGTAAGTCAGCTCAGATAATCCCTATTTTTTGCGAATGAAATTATTTCTATTTTTTTTATTGACTTTGGGTTTCCCCCTTTTTTTATCTGCCCAATCCATACAAATCCAAAATAAAGTGACCATACAAAAGTCCAAAATTCTTTTGGGTGACATCGCTAAATTCAATGGTTTAAGCCAAGAAGATCAAAAAAATATCGAAGGGATTGAAATCGCACCAGCACCATTGACTGGTACCATTCAACAATTCCCAAAGTCATTTTTACAACAAAAGCTCTCTCAAGTCCCCAGTCATATTACCATCAAATATCCCAATATGCTCAGTGTGGCTAAAGAAAATAAAACCATACAACCCTTTGATTTAAGCAAAGAATTAGAGCGTATTTTAAGGGATAGGTATCAAGATCAAGAGATACAAGAGATTAAATTACCTACGTTTAAACCGATTCTGCTTGAAGATGAACAAGCATATCAATGGTTTATTTCTGAACAAGACAATCAATATCAAGGGAAACAGCTTAAAATTACTCTTCAAAGCTATGTGCTCAAAGATAATACACCCATTAAAAATGATGTTTATTTTGCGCAAATGACATTCTTGATCACAGTCCCAGTGTTGATTCAAAAGGTAAATGTCGGTAAAACCATACAACCCCAAGATATAGGTAATATTAAAATCCCAGATCGAGAACTCCCCATCGATTGTATCACAGCTGTAGAAGATTTATATGGTGCTCAACTCAAACAGAATATCCCACTCAATACGCCGATGAGCAAACAAATGCTGAACTTACCCATTATCATCAAAAGAGGGGAGTCAGTAGAAATGCGATTTAAGAAAAAAGGCATTTCCCTTGTGATTCAAGGAGAAGCCATGAGCCAAGGAAGAAAAGGCGATAAAATTCAAATTAAAAATATCAGTTCCCAAAAAATCGTCTCCGCTAGAATCATTGGACCTGGACAAGTTCTTGTAGAATAGGAGATCAATGACCACAAGTTCTTGGTGGAATAAGAGATTACTTCCCACAAGTTCTTGTAGAAAAAGAGATCAATTCCAAGGACTTTCAGAGGCTTCAAAAAGCATAAAGAGCATTAATTCCATAAAAAAACGATTAAATTGATGAAATCTATTGAAAATCCTTAAAATCAAGTATAACTAAACTAGAGAGAAAATGATTCTTTTGAGAGGAAAAAAAGAAATGAAACTGGGAAAGCAAAGTTTGCTGTTTTTATCATTATCGCTGATGATTTTTACTACTGGCTGTGTCAATCACATCAAGCCATATACACCTAAACGAAGGACCTATGAGCTCCCAGTACCACAACCAGCATTACAAGCTCAAAAAGATGGTAGTATCTTCCATGAAGGTTCGATTGCATCACGCTTAATGACTGATCCTAGAGCACAAAGAGTCAATGATGTGGTGATTATTTCGATCAATGAAAAAGCAACAGCTCAAAGAGATACCAGCACTGAAAGTGGTAGAGATGATAATTACTCAGCGCAACTCAATGATTTCTTGGGACTGGTAGAAGAATTAGAAAAGAGCAATCCTAATTTTAATGGTGCTGCAGCAATCAGCGTAGCGCATAAAAACAAATTTAAAGGTGAAGGCAGAACGTCAAGAAGCGATCGCTTTGAAGCAACTGTACCAGCGATGGTAAGAGAAGTCTTGCCTAATGGACAAATGTTTGTGGAAGGGCATCGTGTGGTTCTTGTGAATAATGAAGAACATCATTTTTATATCAGCGGTGTGATTCGTCCCGAAGATATCGATGGTAAAGGTTCAGTGCCATCTAGTAAGATCGCAGATGCACAAATCGAATTTGTGGGCAGAGGCGACCTGACATCTGGCAGTACCAAAGGTTGGTTATCCAAATTACTCGACATTGTTTGGCCATTTTAATCATATAGATAGAGTATAGAGAGCAATAAAAAATGAAAAAGCTTTTCGTGATTTTGATGGCTACTTTGATAGCCTTACCCATATACGCACAACAACAAGCACCAGTGAATTTTACTGAACCCTATAATCCCAATAAATCACCCGAAAACCCAAATCCCACAGCAAGGGTCAGGGGGTCTGTACATGGTGAAAGAATCAAAGATATCGCACATCTCAGAGGTGTGCGTGCCAATCAACTCTTTGGTTATGGTTTGGTTGTGGGTTTAAATCGTACAGGTGACTCTCAGCAAGTTCGTTTTGCTACCCAAACAGTTGCATCTCTACTCGCTAGATTGAATGTTCGTATTGATCCCCAAGGTTTGCTCTTGAGAAATATTGCGACTGTGATGGTCACTGCAGAATTACCCCCATTCTCCAAAAACGGAACAAGAATAGATACTTTGGTCAGCAGTATGGGTGATGCCAGAAGCTTACAAGGTGGTACCTTGATTGCCACTGCACTCAGAGGGCATGATGGACAGGTATACGCAATGGCTCAAGGGCCTTTGACTGTGGGTGGTTATTCTCAACTCGATAGCAGTGGAAATGAAAAAATTCAAAATCACCCCAATGTCGCAAGAATCCCATCAGGTGCGATTGTTGAAAGAGAAATTCCTTTTGAAATCAAGGATAAAGAAGAACTAATTTGGCAATTAAATGAAGATGATTTTACCACTGCAGTGGAAATGGCAATGGCCATTAACCATGAATGGGGTTCTAATATCGCTCAAGCCATCGACTCTAGAAGTGTCAGTGTTCAAGTTAAAGACAATAGTGAAGAATACAAGAATGGTGGTGTAGCCAGAGTGATTTCTCGTATCGAGAGAATAGAAGTGATCCCAGATAATGTCGCCAAAGTGGTGATCAATGAAAGATCTGGCACTGTCGTGATCAATCAAGATGTTAGAATCGATCCAGTGGCAATTACCCATGGTAATATCACAGTGACCATTGAAGTTGAAAACAAAGCTGTTACTGCAACACCTTTTACACCCGGTCAAACCACAAATCAAAGAAACTCAACCCTTTCTGTAGAAGAAGAAAAGAGAAAGATGATTTTATTTGAACCCGGTCAATCTTTGAAAGAACTCGTTGATGGTTTAAATCAATTGGGAGCAAGTCCTAGAGATTTAATCACAATCTTACAATCACTCAAACAAGCTGGTGCTCTCAGAGCCAAGCTTGAGATCATCTAAGAATACACTGGCTTTAGGAGGATATATGAAAGTAGGCAATCCCCAAGATGCTTTTACCATGTCTAAGCTATCATCACCTGCTGTTCCTAAAGAGCTATCTGCTTTATCTCGTAAGGAATCCCCAGAGCAAGTGATGGCAGCTGCTCAATCATTTGAAGCGATTTTTGTAAATCAACTTCTCAAGAGTATGCGTGCCACTTTGCCTGAAGATGGTTTGATGGAAAATAGCTTTGCCAAAGGGATGTTTACTGAAATGTTGGACAAAGAATATGCCCAAATGTCAGTCAAAAGCCGTTCTTTTGGTCTAGCTGATATGATTGCCAGACAATTTGGGATTAACCCAGATGATTTAAAATCGGCATTGCCTTCAACAGATGGCGATTCTCTCAACGGTACACCGAATCTACATTCTTCTTCTTATTCGATTTCTTACCAACCCAAACAAGCCCAAATCCCAACAGAAGATGAGTTTGATAAAGGGAAAAAAAGATTAGAGTCTGATACCCAAAAAGATCAAAAAGACTCTAGAATCGATGAATACGGCGAAGAGTTCCCATCTTGGGCGATGGAAGAAATCAAAGATGTGCCTCGTGAAAATAATCTATGGGAAGAAGAAGGCTTACCAAGTCAAACCAAAGCCAAGGAACAACCTAAAACCAATTCTCTGCTCGATTTTTCCGAACAAAATCAGTCTCAAGTTGTCCCAGGATTATCTCCACCCAAGCAATCACAAGTGTTAAAAGCATATCAAGAATTGCTCAACCCTGAACGCTTTCAACAAAAATAACTTGTCTGATTGATGATGATCTAAAGCACTTGCTGAAAATAGCAATTGATAAAAAAAGAAAATCATCATAAAATCAAAGACATCAAAATCAACCACCATCAAAGAATAAGATTATGTCTCTTGAACAAGCTGTTGCTAATCTAGGAATGCATTTAGATTCTGAGAGAATCATTCTAGAAAAACTCTATTATCTTTTAGAACACGAATGGCAAGCATTACGTGCTTTTAAAAGAGAAGAACTAGATGAACTCAATCAGCAAAAGCTACTCTTATTACAAGAACATCAAAATCTCTTGCAAAATAGGTATTACTTCTTGTCCCCTTTTACACCAGTCACTGGGGAAATGCCTACCTTGTCTTATATATGCTACTATCTCCCCCCACAGCTATCAGCATATCTCAGACCCATGCAAGAACATCTCAGGAATCTCGCTTTAACCATCAAAGAACAACAAGCGAGAAATGAACAAATGGTCAATACTGCATTGCAAATGATCAAAGCATTAAAAAAGACCATTGAAGAACAAAATCCTGAGAACCAACAAGATCAAACATATAACCAACAAGGAAAAATAACTCATCGAATTCCACGAAATCGAGAGTATGGTAAAGGATAATCATCATGAGTTTAAATTATGCCTTATTAAACGGTTCTAGTGGTTTGAGAGCTTCTCAAACAGCCCTTAATACCGTAAGTCACAATATCGCCAACTCTGCCACTGAAGGCTATAGCCGTCAAAGAGTACAATTTGGTGCTCAACCCGCTCCATTTTCCGGTCGTCGTGGTGGTCGTGGTGCTGAAATCGAAGGGATTTCTCGTGTTGCAGATCGTTTTGCAAATGAGCAAGTTCGTAGGGACAGAACCCTTCTTGGGTATTTTAATGTCAGAACAAAAGCACTTGGTGTTTTAGAAAATCGTTTCACAGATGATGTGGCACCAGCCCTTAATAATACCTTTGATACTTTCTTTAATAGTTTAAGAGATTTGACCAGAGATCCCAGTAACACTGGGGCAAGATCTGGGTTCTTAAATAGTGCTGATCAACTTGCACTGACATTGAGAAGCTCCTATCAAGATTTTAGACAAATACAAGCTGATATCGATAAAGATGTGAATGAAAAAGTATCCAAGATCAATGCATTAACAGCCCAAATCGCAGAACTTAATAATCAAGTATTAAGCGCTGGCGATGGTGCTATTGATTATATGGATCAAAGAGATTTGGCCATTCGTTCTTTGAGTGAATTGATTCCCATTACTGTTCAAGAACAAACCAATAAAACAGTAAGTGTACAACTTCAAAATGTAGGTACTTTGGTTCAAGAACATCTCTCTGCAAAATTGAGCACATTGCCCAATACAGCTGTAGGTTCTGGAAATCTTCTTACTGTGCAATACACACCCATTGGTGCGCCAAGCTCTTCTCTCTTAGATATCACTGCCAAAGTCAATCAAGGCGAACTTGGCGGACTACTAGATCTCAGAGACAGAGTTGTGGGTTCACAAATCACTCAACTCAATAAGATCACAGATGCTTTTATGACTTCGATGAATACAGCACATACAACTGGATTTGATCTCAAAGGCAATCAAGGTACTGATCTTTTTGTGTTAAACCCAGCAGGTTCAGATCCAGCATCTGGGATTACTGTGAATAGCGCCATTATGAATGATGTTTCATTACTTGCCCTTTCTACATCTAGAGGAAATCCAGTGCTTGATGCTGCTGGCAATCCAGTGCTTGATGCTGCTGGTAACCCAACATTTACAGGTGCTGCTGGTGATGCAAGCAATGGGATTGCCATGACTGATTTGCAATATTTCCAAAACCCTGTATTAGGTGGCATTACAATCAATCGTGGAATTGCTGAAATGACTCAAGTTGTGGGTCAAATTTCTGCTGACAATATTAGACAAAGCGATCTATTCACAGTGAGATTAGATCAATCAGAAGCTTTAAGAGAGTCTATCTCTGGTGTAAGCACTGATGATGAAATGATGGATTTAACAAGATTCCAAAAGCAATTTGAAGCCAATGGAAAAGTGATTAAAACCGTAACCGATTTGATGGACACTGTTTTACAACTGGTTCGCTAATCGATTTTTCAACATAATTTAGGAGATTCAAAATGAGAGTAACAGATCGTTTACGTTTTAATTCCGGTCGCGCTGATATGAATAGATTAAGATCAAAGAGTGCAGACTTAAATAAACAAATCACATCAGGCAATCGAATTAATAAACCATCAGATGACCCATTTGGCGCATTACAAGCTGCTGGGCTTGATACCCATAAAAGACTTATTGCGCAATATGCTAGAAATATTGATTCTGCGAAGATTCAATTATCTGCCACTGACAATGCACTTGGTCAAGCTGTAGATGCTATTACTTCTGCAAGAACCATTACTTTGGGTGTATTAAGTGCTACTGGTGATGCCAGAAGCAGAAGTGTCATGGCTGATAATATCAATCAAATCAAAGATCAACTCTTTAATCTGGCAAATACCAGAGTAGGTGATACCTATTTGTTTGGTGGATTCCAAAATACCAAACCCCCTTATGTCAAGAATGCAACCACTGGACAAGTCTCTTTCATTGGAGATGAAGGTAAGATGCAATTAGAAATTGGGGAAAAACTCAAGATCGATACCACACTCAAAGGTGGTTCGGCTTTTGGTGGTTTTGCAGGAGCTGCGAACCAAGATATCTTTGATCTCTTCACAAGATTAGAGAATACCATGAGATCCATGGATAATCTCAACCCCTTACAAGGTGCATTATCTAATCCTCCAGTGAATATCCTTGCCACTGACCCAGTGAATCTCGATGTGAGCGGTAATCAAATCTTGACTCAAGTTCAACTAGATCAACTCACCACAGTGGCCCAAAATGTAAGACAATCTTTCATCTCCCAAGCTGGTGTACCCGTGACAGGTGAAACCAACCCCAATGTGATTGATTTTGAAGTCAATAAGGCAGTGAAAGATCTATTTCAAACCTTCCAAGCTCAAAAAGTCGATAGTTTGCTCGGTGAACTCGATGGTGCTTTAAATCAAGTATCTGACTTACAAAGCTTAGTAGGGATGAAGCAAGTGAATGTGGATAATGCAGAATCAACCAATTCATTCTTGGATGGTCAAGTGCAAACCACTTTGGCTGGCTATAGAGAAGCAGATGCAATAAAGGTCATTAGCGATATGAGTTTGGTTGAAAATGCTTTCCAAGCAGCAGTAAATACCACAAGTAGAGTGCTACAAGGTACTTCTCTCCTCGATTTTCTGCGTTAATTTTTTGAGATATGGGGCTTTAGATTGTTGACTTTAACTCGTAAACAAGGTGAATCAGTTCGTATCGGAGATGATATTTGTGTGGTAATCAAAGAGATCAAAGGCAAACAAATTAGACTTGGGATTACTGCGCCTAAAGATGTATATGTTGTGAGAGAAGAACTGTTTCAAAAAATCCAAGAAGCCAATCTAGAAGCTGCGAGACAGGGTAAAGAACCAGTTGTTTCTATGCAATCTCTTGAAGTGATTAAATCATTGATGAATCCATCTTTTCAATCAGATGCCTTAAAAGCATTACTCAATACTGAACATCAAATCCCATCAGAACATGATCAAGCGCCTCATCATCAAAAGGACGATAAATCAAAATGAAAAAAACGATTGATACCTTACGCTTTGGTAAAATAGAAGTCGATGAAGCTCAGATTTTTTCATTTCCGATGGGGCTTCTAGGGTTTGCACAAAGGAAAGAATTTGTGATTATCGATCAGGATGGTACACCATTTAAATGGATGCAAAGTTTAGAAGATCCTATGCTTGCTTTTATGTTAAGTGACCCCTTGCTTTTTTACCCCCAATATCAAGCCCAAATCCATAAAAATGATTTATCTGCCATTGATGCAGATAAAGAAGAAAATCTAGTGTTATCAGTGATTATGACAATTCCTGAAAACATCAAAGAAATCTCGGCTAATTTATGTGCTCCTTTGATTTTCAATATTGAAAATCGCAAGGGTATGCAATTTGTCCTTTCAGATCGCCGTTATCCAGTGAAATATTTTTTATCTATGCAAAATAGTATGAATCATCATTCACAAAATATCGGAACTCCATCAACTGACCACCGTTCACTTTCCTTGAGGTAAGATGTTTGCTCCACAGCGTTTAGGCCAAAATGATGACGGCATCTTTCAATCGAGCTGGCTTCAAGCCCTCGTTCAATTCGATCGTACCATTCTACCTCCTCCTTTGCCATCTGTGCCAGGGGCAGTAGAGCTATCTCATCAAGCACCCAGCACAATTTCAGACTCTGAAGGCTATCAACTCGCCCAATATTATTATCAGAGAACAGAACAAGTCGCCTCTTCATTGGCTGAAGAAGGAAAAGGATTAACTCAGGTCGCTAATCATATCAAAAAATATACAACATATTGTAGATCAAGATTAACAAGACTCTTTGATGGTATCGATCCTAAAGAAAGAACTCATTTTGCTTTAATTCCTTATCTATTAAATGCCAATGCTGCTGGTATTCCTGGTTACCAATCCTCTGGCAAAACGCCTTATGGTGTCAAAAATTGTGATTTTAATGCTACCATTATGCGTGCTGTTGAGCAGATTTTTGGGCATAGAAAAAGACAAAATACCAGAGAAGAAGCTGCCATTAGATCCATATTCTGTGAAACCGAAATCGGTTCAATGAGCCTAAGACGCGAGAGAACCATTCATCTTTGGTTAATTCTACAAGAAGGATTGATGAATAAAGATGAAAGTAAGTTAATCTATGGAAAGCTACATGAACTCAGAGAATGGCTTTTGCAAAGGAATCTAGATATTAAATTTCATTTGGTAGATCCAGTGACTGGATATCTGCCTCATGAAGAACAAAAATCGATGTCTTTTGCGATGCTTAGGGAGAAATTGTACAGAGATGCTTTTTATCTCATGGGGGATTTACCCATGTGGTGGATTGCACCTTTAGGCATTCAACCCGATAGCTATACAAGGTTAACAGCGACATTAGATGGTAAAAAATATAATGATATGCTTTCCTTGATCGATTTGGGTTGTTTACAAGCACCAGAACCCAATGAATTGCTCAATGATGGATTAGATGACTTAAATAAAGCATTATATAACCCTTTTCATGGTGCGCTTCAACTCGCTTTATCCTATGTTCGTTTGGAAGGAGTACCTTTTAATTATCTCTGTGAACGCCTCAAAAAGAATATTTTTGAAGGTAAATTAGAGCTAGAACATACAGATTTAAGATTTGGTGTTTTGGATGTATTAAACCATCATTTTACTGATGGACAAGATCGTTATCTATTGAGATTATTTAGGGTATGTGCTTACCTAGATATAGGCGTGCCAGTATCTAGGAAAAAGAACGATCGTAAATCATTGATTATGCAACAATATGTCAATGAATGGGGTTGGGACCAAGATTTGGTGCAGGAATTGGATTATTTCTTCAACTGGCCCATTGAAAAAATGGATGTTTTGGCCAGAGAAGTCAGAAGATTCTTACTTGATCTCTATCGAAGAATGAGCGGACAAGCCCAAAATCTCGGTGTTAAATTAGATGAAAAAAGAGATATTATTCGCCGTAGAAGATTATCTGCTTGTTTTGAAGTCATGAATGGCAAGATCAATCATCTTTTCACTTATTTTCTGCCCCAAACCCAAAAAGAAGAACATCTGGTCTTTGTAGAAACACCTAATGCACCGAGTTACTTGAGATGGGAAGTTTATAGAGAAGAAGATAAAGCGCATTTTAAACCCCCGATTTATGCTGGGGAAACATTGGTGAATGTAGGCGCATGGCTTGTATTTAATGGGATATTCCACCCCCATTCTATCGTGAGTATCATCAGCCAAAGACCAGAGTATAATATTGTAGAAACAAGATCTATGCTCAGCAAAATGCATGCGATGTTTAATTATCCAAACCCACTGACACTCAGTGATCAGCATTTTGTGGCACCACCTCAAATTAAAAGACTATTGATTTGGGTCAATCCTACTTCTTTCCAAGAAGAGAATAGTGCGCTATATGCGACCCAAGGTTGGGATATCTTAAACTATGGGCAACAAAGAAAAAGCCAATTGACAGATATCTCTTTGATTACTCAAAACAGTTGGGGTGAATTCTTCTGCCGTAGATATCAAGGGGCAGATGCATTTACTCAAGCCATGAGATCTGTCTATGCTGATGCTGGTACCCATATCAACTTAGATCAAGTGCCAGAAGTGATTGGTCCAAATGATCGTGTTCAACCCATTGTCAGAAAAAGAGTCCAAGAAGTATTAAAGCAAGCCAATGAAGTTTTCTTTGGAGACCCCAAGAATGCGAATTTATTTGCTTATGAAGTGGGTGGGCAATTCCAAATCCTCTACAAAGACAGATATGGCGCAAGAATCAATACAGTGAGAACATTAAGAGGTGTATTGAGAAGAGCTGGTAGATTATCGAATGATGATCAAACCATTCATATCGATCAACTCTCTCCATCTTTGAGGGAAATTAGAGCTTTGGTTCAACAACATGAACAAGATCAAGAAGCCATGATCTATGTGGGATGGCGTCAACATGATCGTTTGGGTTATGTGATTGTTTGCGATGAAAGAAAGAGATTATATTTCCAACAAAGCAGTGCAAGGGAAACTCGACTGGGTGTGATTCGTGTGGTGAGAAGATTATTGCCTTACTTAAAAGCAAGAGTCTCCAATGTCATGGATTTGAAGAAAGCATTGAGAATTTTTGAATTCCAAGAAGGGCAAGTGATTGCTGGCAAAGGTCCAAGTTTTACTGAAGCCACATCTCAAGTATTGGGTGCCTTATCCAAAGCACAAACCATCGGATCTTCAGCATTATTCTTGATTGGTTCTTTTGATAAGGGCAGAAAAGGTTTAGGATTACAATATGGGCAAGAACAATTTATGTATAGCCGTTATGGTAGTTCTTTTGTGTATACCTGTGTCAAGAGAATTGTAGATCAAGAAAAATTTGATGACCCAGAAGCATGGACCATTGATGGATCTAGGGTGGATTTTGGACCCAAATTTAAGGAAAAGCCAGCTGGTGCCATACAACATTTGCGTTTGATTGCGATCTACCAAAAAGAAATCACCAAAGCTTTAAACCAAATCTTACAAAATTCATTCCAAATGCCTACCCCCACAAGTGTAGGCTTTACGCCCCCATTTCCAACGCAACAAGGTGGCAATGATTCACCTCCATTTCAAAACTAAGATGCATGGTGGTTGATATGAAACAATTTATTTTTATCTGTTTATTTCTTTTGAGTTCAGCAGTGATGGCTCAAGAAAAAAGCGTATCCCAAAAAAGAGTGAATCAAAAACCCAAAGCCCTTAAAGCAATGGCAAATCAAACTCAAACAGGTGCTCAAGAAGCTTGTGCCGATCTGCCTCTTGATCAAGTCACTTCTACAATCATCAAGCAAAACAGTGAGAATTTGAATTTTAGGGTTTTTATGATCAAAAAAACCTATGATGATGCTGTAAACTCGAAATTAGGCAAGAGAATTGCGATGTTGCAATTGTTACAAGGTGATCTAGAACATGTTCAAAACCTTCAAGATCAATGTTTGATCGCATATCGAGTCAGAGTCCTAGAATCAGATCAAGCAAATCCCCAAGAACAAATCATGGATCTCAAGGTCATTGCCAAACTGAAAGTCAAGCAAGTTGAAGGGCAAGTCCTAGAAGCAGAAGTGGTATACGATGATATTATCTATGCAGCGATGTCTAAGAAAGCCATACAAGAATCTGTGAAGAAAGTGGCTATGGAAGGGGATTTTGTGACGAGTTTTAAGTTGAGTCCAGCGCCTAAGAAAGAGACTCAACAACAATCAACAACGACAAAGCCCAAAACATTCAAAGGCAATAAAATGCCTCAAGAACCCAAAGTCATCGATTACAGCGAAGTGCCTCAAGATCAATATCGCTGGAAAATGTAATTTCAATCAAAATCCCTTGACGAATCAAAGGATTTCAATCTAAAACTAATGAGATAGAAAAGCTTTTTATTTTAAAGCAAAGAAGGTGTTACTATGAGTTATGGCAGTGGATATGGTAAAAAGGGTTTAGGCCGTTACCAAGATATGAAAGTGCATACTGCGTCTCCAGCACAAATCATGATTATGCTTTATGATGGTGCCATTCGATTTTCCTTACAAGCAAAAAAGAAAATAGAAGAAAGAGATTTTGAAGGAAAAGGCGTATTTATCGGCAAGACTCAAGCCATTGTGGATGAGTTGATGAACAGTCTTGATTTCAATGTTTCTCCTGAACTTTGTGGCAGATTACAACAACTCTATATCTATATGAATGAAAAGCTTACTGATGCTAATATTAAGCTCAATACAGAAAGTATCGATGAAGTTGTGAATCTCTTGACCACATTAAGAGATGCTTGGAAACAAGCACTTGATACTGAAGGCGATCCTACAGCGAAAAAAGATGAAGAAAATACTTAATTGATTTAATTTAATCTTATCATATATTTATAGAAGAAAAAAAATGAACCATCTAGATCGTATCGAATTGATGATTAGTGCTTCTCAGGATTTTTTATACAGTGTTCAACGCAATGATGCCCCTGATATCGAATTATTCTATCAGATTCAAGCAGAACAAACAGAAGCATTAAATCACTTAAACCCAGTCCCAAACCATCATCCCCAAGCAACAGTGATTGCATCTCGTATTGAATATTTGCTTTCTTTGAATGAAGAAATCAAAGGTGTGATCCAACAATTGATGAATGATATTAAATTACAACTCGCCCAAAATCAAACCAATCGAAAAACATTAACAGGCTATCAACAAAGTGTCATTGGTACAAATAGAGGGGTTTGGCGAGGACAGGGTTAGTAGATTAAATTAATTATTTCTTACTGAACCGGGCAAAGTCTTTAATTGAGCAGTCAGAGAAGTGCTTGTACTGTTGAGTTGACCCAGTGTCACTTCTAGTCTAGCAAATTGAGCTCTTAATCTCTCTTCTAATCTTGTTGTTCTTGTTTGTTGATTGGTCATTTGAGTGCTAATTCTCTCAATAATATTATCATAAGACTTGATTTTGGTATTAAATGTCCCATCAAGACCAACAAAATTATCAAGCAACTTTGTAAATGTAGACCCTAAACCATTATTCACCCTCAAAGTACCAGCAGTGCCTAAGAAATCATTATCTACTCTGATCTTCAAGCCTTCAAATGGGAAACCAGTATCACCCACAAGCATATCACCTTCGGATTTAGCAGTAATGCCATTGATTGTGCCTTTGAGATCTGTACCTGTTGCCACTTGTTGGGTGGTTGTAAATCCTGTACCATTATTGACATTTGAAGTTACTTTGATTTGATAATCATCCCCATATTCATTATGGCGAATCACCATTTTACCATTTTCAACAGCAACAGTGGCTTTGATTTCTTTGGCATCAAGCGCATTTTGAATGGCTTTCACTTGTTGGTTGCTTGTCATGCCTTCAAGTAAGCTGACTTGTAGAGAAGTGACTTTACCTGTACCTTGAGTATCTGTATTCACTGATATTGTCAGTGTTTCACCACCTGCTGGTGTTGCTGAAGCATTGCTTGTGCTTGTCGCAGTTGCTCTGGTTCTGGCTTGGGTAACTTTGGCTTCATAGATCCCAGCTTTGGTCTTGGATGAACTTGATACATAATAAGCATTAGAGCCTTTAATCGGTTCACCGAAACGAGATAAGATTTGTCTTACTGCATTTGGGTCTTCTTGTAGTGCAGATGATAATTTTGATGTATCAAATGAGAGTAAACCCGTCTTTGCATCAGATGTAATTCCAAGATCTGCAAGAGAACTCATAGTATCGCTCCCCAAGATACCTACACGACTACTCACATATCTTTGAAGAGATACTTGAACTTGTCTGATTGTAGAATCACCCATGAGTAATGGTGCTGATTTGTCTGTCTTAGGATCGAATTTAAATTGGCTTTGAATGGTGCTGATTGTGCTATTATAAGATTCTACAAATTTACCTAAAGCGCTTTGAATATCACCAGATTTTTCTGAAACACTCAAAGTCACTGTCTTAGATGTGTCAGCACTCTTGAGATTAAGGGTTAAACCATTGAATACATCTGTAATTGTGTTAGATGACTTGATAATATTTAAGCCATTGAGATTGATCAATGCATCTGTGGCTGCTTGAATTTCTGGCTTAAACACATCAATCCCAATACGATCGCCCACAGCAAAAGAACTGCCATCATCAGTGACATTCAAATCAAAACCAGGGTCTTTGGAAGCGCCAAATGTACTTAAATCATTACTAGCATTTAGGGTATAACCATTGCCACTATTATCATCAAAAGTTAAACCACCATCAAAAGAAACTCTATACTTGGCATTACCCACAGTACCAGCGCTAATCACTTCAAAAAGAACTTTGTTATTGCCCAAAGCACCATTGTAAGAACCAGTAACAGACACAGCCCCAGTGTAAGTGCTAGAATCTGATGTTGGGTCTTCTACATGATTACCACTCAATGCCAATGAAGTATCATTGTTCAATAGATTGATTTCATTGGTTTTACCATCTTTGAGTGAGGTCAAGATCAGACGATAAGGGTTGGTGCTAGAGCCATCGTTCAAAATGTCTGCTCTTACGCCCAATGATGTATCTGCATTGATTTTTTGGGTGAGTTCTCTCAAAGTTGTGGTGGTATCAAATTCTATTCTTTGTCTGGTTCCATTTAAACCGAGTTTAAAATCAATACTGGGTTTCCCTCTCACTTGGAAAGAGAATTGATCATCTTTCTTCAAGGTTGCGCCATTCAAACCACTGAGTTTTACTGTTAAACCAGTTGTGCCCATTTCTGAAGGTGTTGCACCACCAAGGGTATATTCACCAGATAATGCAGTATTATCAATGGTGATTTCATTACCAAATGAATTCCCACCATCAAGAGATACTCTCACCTTGGTCACATCAGCAGCTGTTGTGCTGGTCACTCTCACCACTACTTCAAAATTGCTTGTGCCAGTATAATTCCCATTCACAGAAACATTAGTACCATAGTTATATACACTACCAGAAGTATTCGTGATGGCTTTATCATTGGTACTAAAAGCACTAAGTGCTTGATTGGTAAAAGATGATTTGTTGAAGGAACTTGCAATGGGTGTCGCAGTATCACTTTCAATACCAGTGCTACCGATTCTGTGGGCAGAAGCGAGTTGTAAGACCTTCAGTGTATGTGTACCCTTGGGGGCAGAATTTGTGGCAGAGATCTTCACAATACTTTCATCAGATGATGTTGTACTGAGAGAACTAAAAATCGAACTCAAAGAAAAAGCATTTGCTGCTGATCTTAAATCTGAAACTCTTGATTTAATATCATTCATCAAGGCTTTTCTTGATTCTTGTTCTGCAATACGGCTTTGAAATTTTAGGGTTGTTCTGTTTTCTAGAGCAACCATTTGGGAAATAATGTTTTCGGTATTAATACCACTAGCAATACCTGGAACGCTAACTGTACCTGCCATTTTTGACTCCTTCCATGGAAATGTGAATTGGCATATAGATTTAGAAGATGATTTTAAAGAAAATCAGCTTAAAAGACAAGCATAAGAACGACAAAAGTATATTTAAATTTAAGTAATTTGAATTGATATTAGATAAATATTAAGCGATTTCAGTTACATTAGGATTTTGGGGATCTTTGACCAATTTATTGAGTGAGTCAATACGATCTTCTTTGATTTCTGGAGGTAGGGTTTGTACAAACTCTTGACCATTGATATAGTTCTTGATGGTAAGAACCATATTATTCAAAGTTGAGTTTTCAGCAAACTCGATATAATCGCTGTTGAGTCTATCATTGTAGCTACTGATCGCTTCATCGATTTGTTTTTGATAGTGTTCAGAATCTACTTTTTTGACCTTGGGTACTTCTTCGTTCTCTTTTACTTGTTCTACATCTTTTGCATTGGGATCAAGATTTGAAATATCTCGATTGAGCAATTGTTGGAACTTTTCAACATTTTCTGTTGGATCAACAGCCTTGGTATAGGATGTTGAATCTGAAGGTAAAACAGAATTTGCAGAAGCTTCTTGAGGTGCTCTAAACGAAGAAAGCTCTGTTGTGGTTGAAGAGCTCTTGGCTTGATTGACAGTTGCTGTGTCAGACACACTGCTTGGTGCAACAGGGTCCCTAAAGGCTGGGAACATTGGGGCGCGACCTAGAGTAGAGATTGCCATTTTGAGTTTCTCCTGGTGGTAATTATTCTCTTAATCAAGTTGATTTTAGCGTTTTTGCGAACAGCTTTCAAATCATTTTAATCAAGTAACTATTGAAGCAAAGACAACGCTAATTGTGGTTGTTGATTTGCTTGTGCTAGAATGGATGTACCAGCTTGTTGAATAATTTGGTTACGACTAAGTCTAGCAGTTTCAGCAGCAAAATCAGCATCTAAGATACGGCTACGAGCAGCACTTAAGTTCTCTGAGTTTGTGTTAAGATTGTTGATGGTTGATTCTAATCTATTTTGTAAAGCACCGAGTTTTGCTCTTTGAGAAGAGATTTGTTCGAGAGCGAGATCAACGATATCCAAAGAAAGAGTAGCACCTTCTCTAGAAGTGATATCAATTGTGCTTACTGAATAGTCTGTATTTAAACCAAAGATAGCCAATGAACCAGCAAATGCAGCATCAAAAGTGATATTACCAAGAGCAGTATTCATGTTGGTACCCAAAATCATATCTGTTTGTTTGGTTGCTTGAAGGGTGATTTTACCACCATATACACCATCAGCCAAACCAGTCACATTGCCAACAACAGGATTAGCACCAGGACCACCAGATTCAACAGTGATATTTCTACCATCTTCTGCAGTCAATACGAGTGCATTTGTTGCATCTTTCTTAGCGATCACACCTGTAACATCAGAGACTGCATTGATTGCGTCAACCAAAGCACCATTGGCATCATTCTCTTGAACAACAAAACCAGCAATTTTTTGACCATTAACAATTAAATATTGATTTTCGCTCAAAGTACCAGGACCAATAGGTGCAGAACCTTGATAAATTGTTTTGCCTACAAGTGCTTTAACACCAGTGAACTCAAAGGCATCGTTAATGGCAGCAGCTTTGGCAATCGCAGAACCAGCTTTAAGAGATGTAGAAATTTGATCATCACTTGTTGAAGTATTTCTAATCGCTACACCAGCAATCGTAAGGGTGTTACCAGCGGCAGAGTCGATATTAATTGCAGTATCAACGCCTTCAATAGATTCTCTACGCATTTGACGAGCGAGTTCTGTGGCATCTGCTTTTTGAATACCAATACTTAGGGTTTCACCTACATTTGCACCCACTTGAAGAACTTTGTTAAGAACAGAGCCATCTAATAGTTTATTGCCATTAAAAGATGTATTCTTTGCGATACGATCTACTTCTTGGATCAATTGCTTTACTTCTTCATTGAGAGATTTACGATCTAAGTCGTTATTCACATCACTTGCAGCTTGAACTGATAACTCACGGATTCTTTGAAGAATATTTGTGGTTTCATTTAATGCACCTTCAGCTGTTTGAGCCAAAGAAATACCATCATTACTGTTTCTTACTGCTTGATCTAAGCCCTTAATTTGTGCTGTCATTCTATTAGAAATAGAGAGACCAGCAGCATCATCCTTGGCGCTATTAATTCTTAAACCTGAGGATAAACGCTCAAAAGAACGGCTTAGTTCACCTGTGGATTCGCTCAATCTTCTTCTTGCGTTGATTGAGCTAGTATTAGTATTAATAAAGAGACCCATATTTCACTCCTTGAATTTAGGCTGTCTCACGGCTTAAGCCGTACTGCAGATTGTCAATTCCTTGACTGTTTGTTGTTTTTGTAGTTCTTTTTAAAGTAAAAAGATCAAAAAATGAAGCAAAAAACGATTTTTGATGATCTTATTTTACATGATTCTGATAAATATGACATAAAGAACTTAAAAAAAAAAGAGTATAGATCAAAAAAAGAAAAAAATTTAAGATTTTTGATACTTATTCTTTTGATTCAATACCTATCTCATCTATAGGTATTCTTTAAGCATTTCTTCACTCAAAAAGGAAATCACCTCAATGAAAAAGCTTTGGATCTTGTTGCTACTGACATCTTTTTTGTATTCTTGTGATTCAGACGACACAAATACAAAAGTGGCAGATGCGATGAATTTTGACAATGTGGATATGATGACAGCTGGTAGTATCAATACTGGTGGCTCTGAATCTATGGATACTGAATATTTAACTTATACCCGTTCTATCAGCGATGAAGGCAATAATACTGTTGATTTGGTCGCATATCGGTTTGATAGCAATGAAGAGATTATTCTCAATGAAGGTATATCAAAAGATGAAATGGATTGTTTAGGCAAAGGCTGTTTGGTTCATCCTCATTTAAACTATGTCGCTTGGGCACAAATTCCAGCTGGCGCAAGTGCTTATAAACTCTATGTGGCACCCATAGATCAAAATAGTCGTAAGGTAAAGGTTGAAGAGAAAAGAGAACTTGGCAGTGATGTCATTAATTATCAATTTACTGATACTCGTATTGTCTACAGCATGATCAAAGACCCAAGTGCAAGAGAAGGCATGGCAATTAAGTATGAACCCATTGATGGTTCTGCGCCCGCTGAAGAAGTGGCTTTGGTCAGTGCAAATGGTGGTTTTAAGACAACTAAATATGATGATTTATTGATTTTGATCAGTACCCCAGATCTTTCTAGCATGACTGTTTCTTTTAGAAATCTAGCCAATGGTTTATCTCAAGATTTATGGACTTTTGGAGAAGCTGGTGGCACTGGTTCTGAATTTGCTGCTGGGAGTTCACCCATTTCTTTTGCCAATGATGGCACTTATTTGGCGATATTAACCAATAATGATTTGATGTGGCGTCTCAACATTCTAGAAGCATCAGAAGCACCTCCTCCACCCAGTGTCAAAGAATTATTCCCAGTGAGAAATTCTATGGATGTTTGTTCTAAAGAAGATCCATATCGTTTTACTCAAGTATTGAATCAACCCGTGTTTAATCAAGATTCCAGTGCGTTCTATCTCTTGTGGAATGGGGATTGTTCTCAAAGATCAGCACAAATCAATCGTTTGGATTATGAAATTGTGAAGTTCCAAAAAGATGTATCTGCTGAACCCATCAATATCACCAAATTCCCTAGAGTGAGCCATTGGTCTAATCAAGATGTGGGTGAATTTGTATTATCCAAAGATGATCGTAAAATTGCCTTTACTGCATCTCGTCCTAATAAAGCATCAAGTCAATCGATTTGGTTAATTGCAAATCCTGAAACAGAAGTAGATGCACCTACTTATGATTGTTCTCGTGGTACACCTCAACTCGATTTAACAGGTGTGACTCGATGTGAATTTTTGACTTATGATAAATCAACAGCTGTGGTCAAATATCAAGCTTTACAATTCCATAAGGCTGCAGCATTTTAATCATTAAAAAGATCAATTTTTTGATGATTGATCTGTTATAGCCCTTGATTTTATCTCATCAGAATATCAGATTTGGAGATTTCTATTATGATTGTGATTCCTATTCAAAAAGTAGAAGCAGAGATTTTGAAAAATATTGCATCTCATTTTGTCATGAGAGAAGGGACAGATTATGGTGCTGTTGAAACACCGTTTGAAGAGAAAGTCAATCAAGTGCTGTCTCAATTACACAAAGGAGAAGCCCTTCTTACTTTTGATTTAGCCAGTGAATCGATGAATATTGTATATGCGAAAGATGCTAAACATTTGGTAGAGAATTATGAGATTCCTACTGAGAATCAAGAACCTAGACAAGAATCTAGGCAAGAATCTTTGATCAAAGCACAAGCCAGAAAATCTCATCAACGCTATGAAGATGAAGATCAAAGTTAAGGGTTTGAGGTCAAAATCGGCATCTCAAGAAAAAATAAAATAAATAGTAAAGAAAAAAAGCTTTTTTTTGTTCATTATTATCATAAAATCGGCTAATAAAACTCTATAAAAATATGCAATCTAATCAAAGAATGATGATATTTTTTTGAAAATATGCTTTCATATTGAGTTGAGATATACATCAAAAGATTGGATGTGCTTTAAAGCATAAAGGGAGCAATCATGGCGGAAGAACGCGTTGGCAAAAATAATCAGGGCTCAAATCCTCAACAAGGCAATACAAATCGTAATCCTCAAGGTTCGACTTCTCTTCAAGCAGAAGCGTTTAATGCATTACGAGCAGCAAGCCCAAAGCAAACAGTAGAGCGAAGAGATTCCAAAACGCCAGCTGGTAAACCTGAGAAAATTTTAGAGATACTGACACCAGATGGGACTACTTTAACAAGACCCCCAGCCCCTGATATTAGAAGAAAAGAACTAGAAAGCACACCTCCTAAGCCAGTTCAAAGCTTTGATTTACCCAATCCCAAGAATATGAATGCAGCACCAATGGATCCTTTTGTTGATCCTTTTAGTGATATTAGAGGGAATTTAACGGAGAAAGTAGAAAGCCGTAATTATTTTGGGGATGAAGATCAAGATCAGTGGCTTTTAGATGAAGAAGATGATGAACCCACTTATCCTATTCCAAGACCTCAACAGCCTCCAGTGCCTCAAGCTGTTTTGGAAGGTGATATCGAAGCTAGAATTACTTCTGAAATGCCCATTGTTGCAATTCAAAATACAGTAGAACCCAGTGATATTGCTGAGAATGATTTTGATGCCAAAACTTCAGTAGGATCTATTGAAGAAGTGATTCTACCTTCTCAAATCAATACAATCAATATTCATCCATCGCTTAAATCAGAAGATACAGAGATTAGACCTGATCTTTGGTCTAATGCACCTCAAGAAACAGCCAAAGCCCAGTATTCCACATTCCCCCCCGCTGCACCTCCACCAGAAATCATCACAAATATTCCCTTACCTGGACATCAGAGTCAACAAGAGAATATTGAATTTTTGGATGTCGCTGAAGAGTTGGATGATGAAGAAATCATTGCAGTGATGGAAAATACAAATCATCTTGAATCTTCAAAATCAAATTCTACACCTTTTAAAGGCATACAAATCACTGAAACATCAAATCCCCCCAATTCAGTGTCCTATCCATCAAACTTCCCTACAGATTTGAATTTTCCTACCATTCAAGGCAATATCGAACAATTATCGGAATCGCTTGAAACATCTCCACCCAGTCAGAATCTAAACGATTTGGCAAACAAAATTCTACAAGATGAAAGTCCTCAAGAGATTGAAGAGGATTCCAGTGAATTTGCTTTTGCCCAAGAAATGGGATCAATCTTATCTGGGAAAACCTCTAGTCCTATTGCACCTATCGATGAAAAAGTAGATTGGGAAGATTTTGCTAAAAGCATCAAAGATGAAGATATTTCATTGATTGTAGCGCCTTTGGCACCTGTGGATATCGATAACAATGCCTATGTAGATGAACAAATCATTGATGAACAAATCCCTCAAGATGAAGAAATCGCATTTGATTCTGAAGTTGTTGAAGATGAAGTGATGTATGATGAAGTCAATGATTCTAGTGATTTGGCAGAAGCACAAGCATTACTGAGAGGCTTGATTCATGGACAAGATGAGATCGATGATGCATCGATGATGCCTTTGAGCGCAGAACACGAAGATCTACAATTTTCAGCTGAAGAACAAGATCAAATCGATGTTCAAGAACCTCAATCATCATTGGATCTAGAAGCAGCATTTAATGATCTATTAGGTACAAGTAATTTTGATGCGATCAAAACCCAAGCTGATTTCCAAGTTAATCCTCAACAAACCCCTTCTCAAGTAGAACAAGAACAAGCATTTATTGAAGATCAATTAAAGCAAAACAATGCCTTCTTTCCTACAGTAAACCAATTCTTACTCGATGATGATGATGAAGCTGAAGACAGTTGGTCTAGTGTTGATATCGATCAAAAACTTGTAGAATTAGAAGATGATGATTCATTTGATGGTTCAGAGAGTTCTAAATCTTATGTATCAGAATCAGTAAGCCAATCAGAAGAAGATTTGGGATTAGGTTTCCAAGAAGACGCTTTGGCATTAGATGCTTTTACTGCTGAACTAGAGAATGATCTGCCACGAAATTATACCCCAGTTGTGGATCAATTTGAGAATCAAGTGCTTGATGAACCAGAAGATCAAGAAGATCAAAAAGTGACTTATCCTATTCCTTCTCTCTCTCAAACATCTCATTTTGATTCAGCACCGAATTTTGATGATTTGATTTCGATGATGGAAGAGGAAGATGGACCTTTGATCATAGATCAAGAAAATCAACCCACTTCTGTACCAAATATGCCCGTAGAATCAGCCATTCATCCTAGTCATCAATTTGATATTGAAATCGATGAAAACGAAGAAACAGATGATTCTTGGGAAAAGAAATTGGTGGATCCAGTTGATATGATTGAAGAACAATTGGTGGATCCAGTTGATATCGTTGAAGAACAATTGGTGAATCCGTTCAATATCGTTGAAGAAGTGCCTAGTCCCGATCATGCGCTTGAAACAGATATATTTGAACCTAATGCTCAAGATCAAGACTTGAATCTAGAAGATTTGGAAGATCATTTATTTGCTGATCTCAATGAACAAGCAGATCCTGTTCAAGAGATTGAAGAAGAACCATTCAAGCCTATTGATTTTAGCGATGAACTCGATTTTAGCAGTGAATTAGATATCTTTAATCAACAAGCCAAAGAGTTTGAAGAGCATAATAAATCATTTTTTGAAAGAGAACAAAGTTTCTTAGAGCATTCTAGAGAAGATGTCCTTGCTGATCTACAATTGCCAGAACTCGATGAAGAACAAGATATAAGTAGCATAGATCAATCTCAAGATATCATCGATCAACAAGATGTAAGTCAAGCTTGGGATGTCGATCATATCGATCAAATGATTGCTGGAGATCAAGATCAAGATCAAGA
>JACCDO010772085.1_pt1 | contig 48734 bp, 46 predicted proteins | sample 7446101 | NCBI WGS metagenome assembly JACCDO01 (sample SAMN15323440, study PRJNA562643) | freshwater metagenome | isolation source: river surface water | place: USA:Blue River Watershed | collected 2017-08-16 | reverse complement strand
TAAACATCTTGATGTTAGATCATCAGAAAAAAATTTACATCTAGCAATTAGTTTACCTCTAAAATCTGTGTCAAAAGATTCATTTAGACTTGAAACAGTTTGATATGGTGAAACAGATATATCATTTAATTTATTTTTGATTTGTTCGATTGTTTTATTTATATCATCATTTTGATAATTTTTTTCAACTTGATCTTCTAATATTTGTAACTGTTTAGAATATTTTTTAAATTCATTATCAAATCCAGGTTTTGGTTTTGATCCAATTATCCAATCTAAACCCATGATATTATACGAATATATATTTGGTAAAAATTATATTAAATACAAATCAATTTTTTTCTTGAATTAAATTATAATGGAAACTAAATATAAAGATAAATATCTTAAATATAAATCAAAATATTTGGAATTAAAATCCGAAATAGAAAATGAGGATAAATATAATCAAATAGGTGGAATATTATTTTATAATTGTGCAGAATTTTATAGTCCACCAGAATATTATTGTTATACAACAAGAGAGGGTTTAATAGATAATTTAAATAATAAACTCACAGGTACTAATAATCCATGGAATGGAACAGTTTTACATGAATTGTCTAAAATAAATTATGACATGGATAGATATAATGAATTACCTGAATTAGTTAAATTAATACTAAACATAAGACCAAGACCTGCTCGTGTTTTGGAATTATTATTATCAAAATCAACAGTAGAATTTATAAAAAAAATATTAACTACACCTATGGATAATCTAACAATTTTACAAAGATCAATAAAATATACAATAGAAAATTCAATTAACCGTGATGTTATTGAATCTTTTAAAATAGTTACAACTATTATTGAAACTACACAACCAAATATGTGGTTAGCCTTAACAAAAGTATTAGAATTTTTTTCATGTGTAATAACAAATCATCAATTAAAGGTATTATTAAGAAATTATTTGCCAGGTATTGTTGATAATTTTAATAGTTTACCTATAAAATTTGTTTTATTAGATAAAATAATTAGTGAAGAAAATTATAATATTAAAAATAATCAATATACTGTAGAAAATATAACCACAGTTGATAGATCAGATGAATCAACTAAAAATTTTATTCTTAAAGATTTTTTTTCTAAAACAAATACTAATAATAAATTACCACCAAGTGCATTACTTTTATTGTCAATTAAAATTAATCCATTAATAAATGAATATGGTAATTATTATAATAATTTATTAAGACAAACTTTTCAAATGGATGGTGTTGTAAAATTAATTGGAAAATGTCAAGGAGTACAAAATCAACAAATCCAACTAGTTCAACAAGTTCAAGCTGAAAATCCACAGCCTCTAATAAGATTTGATAGTAGTCGTCAAACTGATGAAAATCATTTAACAGTAGCGTTAGAAAATGAACAAGCTCAACAAACAAACACATCATTATTAGCAAGATTTTTAACTATTATTAATACACCTAATACAATAAATCCACATGAAGTAAATGAACCAACTAGAAACTTATTTACTTTACCAAGTTTAGTTACTTTACCAACTATTAAAATATTTAAATCTATAGAAGAAAAAATGGCGGATAAAACAGAAGAGATAAGAACATTAGAAGAAGAAAAAAGAACATTAGAAAATCAATTATTAACTGCTTCAGAAGATCAAGGTGGTCCTTTAACAAAGATAAGATATCAAGGGAGTCCATCAGAAAAAGAATATTTAAATCACCAAATTAGGGAGAAAAAAATAGCTATCACAAATGCAGAAAAAGAATTATATGATCTTGAAATAGAAAAAAATATTCGTGATACTCCTGGAGTATCCCGTGGTTTATTTAAATTCGTTGAACCTTTCATAAAAAATTTAACTCATAGTATTTGGATTATTAATAAAGATTTATGTACAGGAGCTCAAACACAATCAAACATTAAATGGAGAACATTTGATAAATTATTGAAAATACCAAGTGCTCAATTATTTAAAGATATATTTTTTCCAAAAAAAGAAATAATAAAATTAATAATTCAATATTTATCACCATATTCAACATTTTTACCAGTTAGATTTAATACTTATTTGTATGAGATATTAGATATTGGTATTGATGAACAGAGGGATTTTGATTTAGTATATAGAGAACTTCAATATAAAATATTTGACGATTTTAATTTAGGAGAAACATACCATTATTCAGATTTAGTAAATGGAAGATATGTAACAAATGCACTTACTCCTCCTCCAGTTTTATTAAATAGAATAATTGATGAATTAGAACAACATCATAGAATCTAATATAAAAATTGAATTTTTGATTATATTAACAATATAATATTAAATATATTACTAAATAATATCAAATAAATGATAGCCTCTCCTAATTACACCAATTACACTGATCACAGAAACCCATATATAAATTTAATATTAAAACGAAAATATGGACAAACTGTACAGACTAAGACTAATAAACTAGAAACAATTAGCGAAAATACTGACAAAACCAATTTTTTAATTAAGGTTGATCAAACACATCAATTAGATCAAACCCGTCAATTAGATCAAACCCGTCAATTAGATCAAACCCGTCAATTAGATCAAACCCGTCAATTAGATCAAACCCAAGAATCCCCAATTAGACGCGCAAAAGTAGATCATGTCCAAACTCAAATACAATTATCAAAAAATATTAAAATATCAAATTCAACTGATCTTCCAGCAATATTACAGAATTTTAAAACTTTACCCCAAACAGATTGTGAATTTATATCCAATTTAAAATTTGTTTTTGAATGTACTTTTTCATCTGATACAGTATACGAATTAATAGTAAATGAATATTTTATTGGTATCAAGTGTATGATAATTGCAAATCGAGATATTGAAAGAGAAAGACTAAACCCTCATTTACTTTTAGAATTAGACCGATTGTATTCGGAGGAACGTAATGAATTTAAAATAATGTACATACTATATACACCAAAACATGACAGTGCAATAATATATTACAATAGTAATCCAGTATATAAAAAAGTATTTCCAGCAAACAATATTACCTCTAATAGAGGAAAAATAAATGATGTATTAAATTTTTTCAGACCCGTATATATAAGTCACTTTAGAAATTTGGATTTGTGTGAAAAAGAAGAAAAACAAGATCAATAATATACAAACAATTTTTTATATGTTTTAATCTTCAATATATTTTATATTAATAAATATATAAAATGAATAAATTATACATATATGTGAATATAAATGACCACAGAACATCTGTTTATAAAGCACCTCCAAAAGAATTGATGAAAGAGTTAGGTTGGTTAGTAAGAGATGTAAATGAAATAGATTTTAATGATAAAGATGGTTTTATTTCATATTTGGAAGAAAATAAAATTAAAGCAATATTAATGTTTTGGCAATATCATTTATTGATATATTCGTTTGACAAATATCTAAATGATAATTCAATAAAAGTTTTGATGTATCAAAACGATTTACATAGTTTACCAGGAAGAGAAAGAGTGAATTCTATAGCAGATAATTTTAAAAATCATTGGTTACAATTTGACAATATCTATATGTGTGCTAATTATTATTATTGTGTAAACAAATACTTTAATATTGATCAGAAAAGGGTTATTGAGTATCCAGCATTTGCAGATGAAGATTTTAAAGTTGATTTTAATAACAATCCTAATGAAAAAATTTTATTAAGTGGATCAAAAACAATGCATTATCCTGCAAGGAAAAAATTGTATAGATTGATGGATACATATAACAGAATAGAATGTTTGAAACATGGAGAATTAAAAGGGCATGATTATATTAAACACCTCAATAAATATCTTTGTTGTTTTACTTGTTGTGCAAATCCTGATACTCCATATATAGTAGGAAAATTTTTTGAAATACCATCTAGTGGGAGTTTGTTGTTAGCTTATGATGAACATGTTAAAGAACCTTTAGAAAAATTAGGTTTTGTTGATGGAGTTAATTATATATCTTGTACAATACAAAATATGGAAGAAAAATTAAATTGGATATTTGATCCTAATAATTTAGATCAAATAAATCTTATAAGAAAAAATGGGTATGATTTAGTTTGGAAAAAACATAAACAAGGAGATAGACTAAAATATATAACTGATTTATTAGATAAAAATTAACAATAAAATTGAACAACAAAATAAGTTATATTACAGGATCATTAACGATTAATCCATTTATTAAATTAGCTAAAGCTCTTAGTGGATTAAATACTTTTTTACCATAAATATAATTACATTGGTAATACTTTTTATTATAGTTATCATCAAATTTAGAATACTGACCATGTAATTGATCTTGACAATAATTGCATTCGATTGATACTAAACCAAATGCTGCGTGATATTCCCGATATATCCCGTTTAATTTTCCATTTGAATAATTACATTCTTTAACTAATTCACCATATTTGTTGAATTCTTGGTATAATCCATCTAATTTACCATTAGAATAATTACATTTGACAAATGGTCTGTTATTTGAAAAAACAGATAGATAAGGTCCATGAAATGCTCCATTTAGTTTCCAATATCTTTCTTCAATAATTCCATCAGAACTTATGTGATAAACGCGACCTTCGCCAAAAAATTTTTGTGTAAGAGAAATTGGTTTTGATTCCTGAATCATTTGACCAGTGTAATCAGAAGAATCAAATCTTTCTGATAAAATGGTTTCTTCTTCAATGATTGGTAGTACTAAAGATTTTTTCATCTGTAATAAGTGTGTTTTGTTATGTATTTGTATATAAATATGTAATACATATGATAATAAATTTCAATTTTTTATAGTTTTACAAATCCGGGTGTTCAATAATAATATTAGAACTCAAATAATTACTACATTTTTTTACATTATCAACAAGGAAAGAATATTTATTAAAAATAATCTTAGTTAAATTTTCTGGTATAGATCTAAATTCTCCAAAAAAATCTTCTTTAAATGTTAAAACTTCCAAATCATTTGGTAATCCACTAATATCAATGTCAACTTCAGATTCAAATGTCAAATATCTTAATTCATCAGGTAAACCCATCAAATACATATAAATATTTTGACAAACACTAAGATTAATAACAGAATTTGGTACCAATAGTTCTAGTTTAAAACTCGATTTTTTAGTTAAAACTATCTTTAAATTAATAATTGAATTTGGTAAATTGACAATTGGAGAATAAGAAGTATTTGATTTTGTATCTAATTCTAAAATAAGTGATTTGATTGAATTAGGTAAATTATCTAATTTATCAGCAAAGTTACCTTTTAATGTTAATTTGATTAGGGTTGTTGGTAAATTATTTAAATCATAAGAATAATTTTTAGAGGACAAATAAAGTATTTTAATATAGACTAATCCGTCTAAAGGTTGATTATAATTATCAGGGAGGCTCAATGATATAATATTTGGAGGTAAATTATGAATAGGTTTATTATAATCAGAGTCGTGATCAAATTGAATTCCTTCAAACTGTTTTAGAAATTCGTAGTAATCACTTAAATTTTGATTGAAATAACTGTTAAAAATTATGATATTACAATAATTGCAATAATAATATCTTTCGTCCATTTAATATTGATTTATTTATAATTAAACATAATATAATAATTAAAAAATCAATTTTTATAAAAATTGATTAAAATTAATAAAAATATATATTCAAATAATAATCATGTCAGTTATCAATGTTTCTGTTAAAAATATTAGACCAAATGGTTATTCTAATTTAAAAGAATGGATAGAAGACGATTCGAATGTTTACGTAGGTAGACAAGGTGTAGTATTTATAGATGGAAAAAGATATCCAGAAAAATCTTCATTATTTTGTAATAAATACAAAATTGGTAAAGATGGAACACGTCAAGAAGTAATAGATAAATACAGAATTTGGTTAAGCGATTGTGTTGAAAAATCACCTGAATTTGTTAATCAATTAAAGAAATTAAAAGGGAAAAATTTAGGTTGCTGGTGTCATCCAGAATCTTGTCATGCTGATGTTTTATTAGAATTTGTTAATAAAATTTGTTAATAAAATTTGAGAAATATTTTATTATATAAATATAAAAATGGACAATTTAAATTTTAATAATGATCAAAACCATATTAGAGATTATTCTGAAAAACCTACTGCACAAGCAGTTGTAATTTATAAAAGTACAAATCACGTTTATTTATATGGTGAAGAGGAACAATTGAAAAAAATATGTTGTAATATTGAAGGTACAGCTTTTGATCTTAAAATATCATATAGATCCGTTAATAGTTGGGGTCCACATTTGGAATTTTCAAGTATTTCATCAGTTTATACTTTTTTATTAAGAAATGGATTTATTTTTTTCAAAGATACAAAAGCATATAGTGGATCTGAACAAGATTATTTTTTGGAAATTTGGATAAAAGATGTATAGGATTGTTTTTACATTTTTTCAATACACAAAATAAATTATATTTAACATTTTGTTAATATTATTAAATATTATTATAAATGGTAAATAATAAAAAAAGTAAATCAGATATTAAATCAGATATTAAATCAGATATTAAACCTGACATTAAACAAGAAATAAAACCTGAAAAAACTACTAAAGTAGTAGTTAAAAAAAATAGATCCGAAAAAAATTTAGAGGTTCAAAATAAAGAACAAATTGATCCAATTGATAAAAAACCAGATGTTTTAATTAAAAAAACACGAACTAAAAAAAGTGAAATTATTACAAGTGCACCTGTAAATGAAGTGGTCAAAGAAGTAGTTAAAGAACCTGTTAAAGAAGATGTAAAAGAACCAGTCAAACCAAAAAGACAGTATAAAAAGAAAACAGATACAAAATCTGATACAAAAACAGAACCAAATAACAATGTGACTAATATTGGTTTAAATAGTAATATAACAAAAAATCAGGATCTTTTTGATAATATTTTAGAAATAAATGATATTGCAGAAACACTAATAGATAAGGCATATAGACAAGTTAAGAAGAATGAAGAAAAGAGAAAACGAGAAGGAAAACCGACAAGAGATGTAGAAAAAGTTGAGAATCCGAGTAAAGAACTATTAGAATTATCGAATTGTATCAAGACTTATTGTTACAATTTAGTATTAAGTTTAGAAGTAGCAATGTTTAATTCAATAAAATTCCAACCATTTTTAAAAACATCAGTAGTTAAAAATCTATTATTATATTTGGTAACTGAAATACATAATTCAATGTATAAGGTATTAATAGTAAATCCAACTGATGATTCTGTAGAGGCATTTCACGATATGCGTCGGATAAGTGGTCACAGTTACATTTGTTTATTAAATATTTCTTTATTGGTATCAGTATATCTAATTAAATCTGTTGCACGAGAAAAGTTTAATTCAACAAATATAAATTCTTATATTAGATCAGTTGAAATACAATTTTATATTTTGTTAACTGAAACTGAACTACCAAAATATCTATATCATAAATGTAATCAAATAGATATTTCTAAATGTAATCCAAATATTAATATATTTAGATTTGACCCAGATGATGATTCAGATTCTGAATTTGATTCGGATTCTGAATCTGAAAAAGATCTTGGATCAAAACCTGAATCAAAACCTGAATCAAAACAAGGTAAATTAACAAGATCTAAAAAAGATCAGAACACAAAAACAAAGGTAGATCTAGAACAGGATAAAAAAGAAGATAAAAAAGAAGATAAAAAAGAAGATAAAAAAGAAGATAAAAAGGATAATTTAGATGATAAAAAGATAGATAAGCCTAAAAGACAATATAATAAAAAGCAAGTAACTAAATAAGTCTTAATAAAAATATTATATTAACATATATATAATTAATTTTGTAAAAAATTGATTATATGATGAATTGGAAGGGCTAATTTATAATTATATTACTCAACTAAAACTAACAATGTCGGATAAAAAAACTCCAAGACTACCCAAATCTACCCAAACTAATACCCAAACTAATACCCAGACACAACACAATTACAGACCCGGATTTAGAACTATACAGAATGGTGGTTCCCAAGATGGATTTTCGAACCAATGTATGTTCATATCAATTCTTCACTATTTGATGTACGTGAGACTTGATCACACCGTTACTTTATCAGGATTACGTAGAATTGCTGGACTTGATTCAACAACAAGCCACACGATGTTTGACATTGATGATCCCAGATTTGTAGAAGGGATTAGGAGAATTTGTGACCATTTCAATATCCAAATCAATGTACATTATTCAAATAGAAATGGAACAAGAAACATGTTGTGGCTAGGTAATCCTGCCTGGACTGCTGGTAATTCAAATGAAATCGTACCTATCGTTGCATATGGTAATCATTTTGAGTTAATTGTTTCGAGTGACATAACAGGTGAACTACCAATTGTTCCGGGAGATTCTGATCTGACTATCCGAGAATTTACACCTGTAATTAACAAAACTGTATGTAAGTCTGTGTGTGAATCTGTGTGTGAATCTAAAGAAACTTCAACAGATTCATCAACTTCAACAGATTCATCTAGTTCTTCAATTGAATCAAGCCTTGTGAATAACACCAAATCCAAGAAGAGAAAGCTAAATAAAAGGGAAAGAAAAAGGGAAAAAACGCAACTAACAAATATGTTGTTGTTGAACATAATTGATTCCAGAGACATTATCAAGATTCTTGGTAATGACATTTTGGAAACCAACAGGAAGATTTCCCACTACCAAGACGAAATTAGGTCTAGACGTTGTATGTTAGAGAACATAGGTACATGCAAGCCAACTGGTACTAATATTGATGATTTGCGTAACATTATCAATACCGAAATTAAGAGTTTGGAGGACTTGATTTCGGAATACAACGAGGAAATTGAAAACAAAAATATGTTTATCAACGAATTAAGAGAAAATATCCAAACAAATACAGTAAAGCTAAATTCAATGCTGGAAAAATAAATTTTGTATATAATAATAACAATACATACAAAATCAAAAAATTGATTTAATATAAAAATAATATTTGTTTATATAAAATATACAAATGTTAACAAGATCAATATGTCAAATAAATAACAAAACAGTTTGTGTCAGAAAATTTATCACAGTTATAAATCAGGCAGAAATAGCATATCGTGAATTTCTTGGTAAAAACAGAATTAAATTAAATCCCGGACTAAGAATTAAAATCCCTATACTTCATAATTTGTACAGGGTATCACTAAAAGAACAATTTGTAAATCTTGATAATCAAGCAGCATATACTAAAGATAATGTTCCAGTAGCTGTTTCAGGCACAGTGTTTTATAAAGTAATTGATGCAGAAAAAGTATGTTTCACTATAGGAAATCCAATTGGTGCTGTTAAAAGTGTAGGAGAGAGCTCATTTAGAGCAGTGATTGGTAAATTTGATTATGACGATATAATAGCAAATCGCAATGATATAAATAATGAAATGTTAAACATACTAGGTAAAACAACAGTAGATTGGGGTATTGACACAACTCGACTAGAAATTCAAAACTTTGGTCCACAGAATCATGAGGTTGCAAGACAATTAGAAAAGCAAATGCAAGCAGAAAGATCAAGACGTGAAAACGAATTACAAACACAAGCAGATATTAGATCAGCAGAAGGCGCAAAACAAATTTCGATATTAAATTCAGAAGGTTTATTAATCGCTGCTAAAAATAAATCTGATGCACTTAAATATGAGTTATCAGCTACATCATCAGGTTTATCAGAACAAATTGAAAGTTTATCAAAACAATTTAATGGAGATACTGTAAAAGCAAGCGAATATTTACTCGAAATGAAAAGATTAGATCATCTGGAAAAACTTGCAGGAACCAACAATAAGGTATATTTTATGCCTGATTCTGGTATTTTTCCAAAAGCCAAAATTATTTCTGATATGATGAATGAAAAGTAAATTTTTTATTATTTAATTTTTTATATAAAATAATATATTAACTAATTTTATATAATTTAATGGATTATAAAACTAAATATCTTAAATACAAAAATAAATATTTAGAATTAAAACAAAGATTAAATCAAAAGGGTGCTGGAAATTGTTTTTCAGGTAAATGTGTTTCTGAAAAAAATACAACATCAAATAGTGTGTCACAACAAAATGAGAATATGCAAAAAACTAAAACTATAAAATTGGTCAGGGTTGTTAACCCTGAAGAAACAGAATTTCTTAAAAGACTATTTATGAATAGTATAGGCGAAGTAATTCGTCGTCATGGTAGTTATCCTTTTGCAGATTTTATAAAAATAATAAACAAATATGATAATCAAAATAATAATACAAACTCTGTCAATGAATTATTTGATAATCAAAACATAAATGTAACTATTTATTTTTTTTCTGGAGATTCGCAAAAATTTGAAAACCTACCAAAAAATACAACAATATCCGAATTAAAAAACCTGTTAAAAAATAGACTAAGTGAATTACATAAAACTACAATTAAGATTATTTTTGATGATGAAGAATTAAAAGACTTTGAAACAATTGGTAAAATATACACAAATAAAAATAAAGAAAACTTAGAATCGAATTCAGTATCAAATAGTGATGAATATAATAATGATCTCGAATTAAATGTAATTGTTTCACCTAAAATAGAAAGGATATGGTTTAATGATATTTCTGCTTTAGTAAAATTTGTTACTAAACCAGAAAATAAAGAATTAATTGATAGTTCTTTATTTGATGTTCATATAAGTTTTGATATATCTAATGATAATATTAAATATCTATTTGATCAGTTAAATGTTAATTCTTTAGATTTAAGATCTTGTGGGTTTAATCAACCAATTGAACCAGGTGTTTTGCGCGAAGGTTTACAATCTTTAAATTTTGGTAGTAGCTTTAATCAACCAATTGGACCAGGTGTTTTACCTTCAAGTTTACAAACTTTAATTTTTCGTAGATTTGATCAAAAAATTGAGCGAGGTGTGTTACCTGAAGGTTTGCAAACTTTAATTTTTGGTAGATTTGATCAAAAAATTGAGCGAGGTGTGTTACCTGAAGGTTTGCAAACTTTAATTTTTGATGTAGGTAGTAGATATAATCAAACAATTGAAAAAGGTGTATTGCCTTCAAGTTTACAAACTTTAAAGTTTAGTGCTGGCTTTAATCAACCTATTGGACCTGGTGTTTTACCTGAAGGTTTAGAAACTTTAGATTTGGGTGTAACTTTTAATCAACCTATTGGACCTGATGTTTTACCTGAAGGTTTACAAACTTTAGATGTTGGTTTAAATTTTAATCAACCTATTGGGCCTGGTGTTTTACCTGAAGGTTTACAAAATTTGTTTTTTGGTGGTATGTTTAATCAACCTATTGGGCCAGATGTTTTACCTAAAGGTTTACAAACTTTAGATTTAGGTAGTAGATATTTTAATCAAAGAATTGAATCAGGTGTTTTACCACAAACTTTACAGAACTTAAGAATAAATTTATTAAATCAACAATTAGAAAAAGGTGTTTTACCTGATAGTTTACAAAACCTTATTATTAGTTTAAGATACTACTCTGGTCAACAAATTAAAATAATTGAACCAGATGTTTTACCTAAAACACTACGAACTCTTATATTTGATGAATTTAATCAACCTATAGAGCCTGGTGTTTTACCTTCAGGTTTATTAAATTTGGGATTTTTTAATGATTTTAATCAACCTATTGAGCAAGGTGTTTTACCTTCAAGTTTAAAAAATCTAATTCTTAGCAGAAATTTTAATCAAAGAATAGAACCAGGTGTTTTACCTCCAAGTTTAAAATCTTTAATTTTTGAGCATGATTTAAATCAAATAATAGAACCAGGTGATCTACCTGAAGGTTTAGAATTTTTACATATAAACCCTTCAGATTATAGATTTACTGGTTATGAATATAATTTTGGAGCAAATTATCTTGAAGAAAGAATAAAACAACTAGATGCTATACCACTTAGTTTGAAAATTATTTCTATAGGTAATAATTATTTTTTGGTTGTTCGTAATGATTCTGAATAAAAACAATATTTAGGTTAATAAATTTTTCACCAAATATAAAATTAAAGTCTAATTTAATTTTATAAAAGGTTTTAAATGACTTGTGATAAATGTAAAAGTTTTTGTTTATGTAAATATGATTGTAAATTTACACCAGATAAATCTGTAATACCAACACCTGTTCCAATAAAAATCAATACACCTAGACCTAATGAAATGAAGGCATTAGGTTTATTTGAATACCAAATATTAGAATTAGATAGATATTTAGTTGATAGTATTTATTTTTGTTGGTATCAAGATCCTTCATTGCCTAGATTTCCAATTGTTTATACAGATGGAACTGTAAAAAAAAATATAGAATTATTAAATCATTATTATAAACTAGGATACAGATACTTTATTGGTTTTTCAAGATCAACTATTGCAAGTGGTGTTCTTGCGTGGTTTATTAAACATCCAGATGCAAAAGGTATATCAATAACAAGTGGAGCATCAAGTTTAGCAATTCCTAAAAATATTTACAGAATGGTACCTTTTTTAGGAACATTATTAACTCCACTTTTTGATCAAATACAAAATGCTTCAACAATTTATTATATTTATAATAAAAATGAATTGGTAAGCTTGGATTTATTAAAAATACTAGAGTTAGATCCAAATACAAAAAATAAATTAAAGTCATATCCAATTATAGATGATTCAAGTTATAATGTAAATGATTTGAATAATTTTTTTACAGGGGCTATGTCAAATGATATTGTGTTATTGGGTATTTTTCAACCAGATACTTATGCAAATTTATATAATAACGGTTTAAGCTTTCCAGGTGATCAATTTACTGTAGTAGGAGTTGCATTAAATTTAGAAAATTTAATTGAACCGTCAGCATCAATTTTAAGTGAAAAATATTTTTACATTGATAATATATATCCAAATACTTCTTTGTTATTTAGAGAAAATAAATTTTATGTTCAAAAAAAATATGGTCCAGAAGCAGATCCTGGGAATATAGCTAATGCACTTAAAATGATTCAATATTTTATAGAAAACAAAGATATTGATAATTTAGCTTCTTATAGTGGAACATTAGAATTTGATGAAAATAATGATTTAAAATACCCATCTTTTTTAGTCCAAGAATATGTCAAAATAGGACCAGTTAAAACATTTAAAAAATCCTACTTGACTTTTAATGATCCTCTTTTAGGTAGATTTAATGCAACATTTACTTAATTTGATTTGATTTGATTTGATTTAAGTAATAAATAATTTTTTCATTTCAATATTTATTATATCGAACTATAATATATAATAAATAATAAATTACAAAAATGATTATGAATTTACCAAAAACTGTAGCTTTGTTAGCGTTAAATGGTGATTTAGGAAATATTGGAGTTAAAAATACATTAGAATTTTATTGGAAAAATTATCCTGAACAATTTAAACCTTTTCCAATAGCAGATACACAAGGAGACATTCAAAAAACAATTGATCTATTAGATAAATATTATAATTTAGGTTTTAGATATTTTGTTGGATTTACCAGTTCAACTACTGTAGCTGGTGTTTTAGATTGGTTTAACTCGCATCCAGATGCAACTGGTTTTTCACCATCTAGTACTGCACCTAATTTAAGTATACCTAAAAATATATTTAGAATGGCTCCAACAGATAATTATATTGTAGATAGTGTTTTACCTCAATTAAATTCTTCATCTAAAATATATTATATTTATACAGAAGGAGAATTGGCACCATTAAATGTTTTAGAAATACTTGAAGGTATTCCTGATATCAAAAGTAAATTAGTACCTTATCCAGCTAAAAGAGATAATTCAAATTTAACAGTTCAAGATTTACAAAATTTATTTGCTGATTCAGATAGTTCTCAATGTGTATTACTTTATTTATTTAACAGAAGAGAATATATTAGTTTATATAACAAAGGTTTAACTTTTCCAGGTTCACAGTATGATATAATTGGAGGATTAGCACCAGTAATAACCGGTCAAGCAGCTGTAGAACTTGATAACAAATATAATATATCTACTTTTAAGGGTACTAACACATCAATAATATGGAGAGCTGGTAACAATGCATTAGGTCAAACAGGATATAACACAAAGGTTTTAAATATTTTACAATTGTTAAATTATTTAATAACAAATCAAAGTGTCTCAAATATAAATAGTCACTTTGGAGTACTTCAATTTGATCCTGTTACAAGAGATATAATATATCCTTCATTTTTAATTGAAAAATTTTCATCTGGTATATTTATTGAAACTTTATTATATGTAGATGATCCGCTTTTAGGATCATATCAGGCAGTTTTTCTAAAATAAAAATAGTATAGCCAATAAAGATAAAAACTCAAATTTAAGAATAGAATAAAATATATTTTTGATTAAATAATCTGAATCTGTTTGACTTGTAAATAATACCAATCCTATTCCAATATTTTTACAAATTCTTAAAAATTTTGTAACAACTCCATTTGAAAATAATGATTTATCAAATATATTTGATACAATTGTATAAACAAATACTTTGATTAATATTACATTAGATTGATCAATTGGTGTAATTGGGACAATTTGATTGTTAAGATTACTATATATATTTATGAAGCTATTATTTAGTTCATTGATGAGAAATATTTTTATAGTGTAACCTGTACACACATATATTGTTACATATACTATTTTGGATATAAATTTGGTTAATCCTATTAAATCTTCGGATTTTTCCCTATTAGTTAATGTTTCTGATGGTGTATCTAATTTTGTCATCATGTTTATTATATTTTCCGAAATTTTTGTGTTGATTATATTTCTTGATAATATTATTGAGAAAAAGTAATAAATTAGTAAAATATCTGATATTATTTGTATACTATCTATATTCGGTTTATTATACTCTTTTTTATAAAAATCATAATTATAATTATCTGTGTAAAATACATTTTGATAATTGTTTTGATATTCATATTGTGTATCAAATAGGTCCTGATATTTATAATAATCATGATAATTAGTAATATCTATATCAAAACATTGATTTGTGCCTGTATAATTTATTATCATTTTGTTATTTATAATACAAAGTAATATAGTCAAACAATTAAATTAATTTAATTATAAAAAAAATTGAAAAAAAATTTAGACTGGGACGATATTTAAGATGTTGGATTAAGAGAACATGAACCAAATCAGTATTATAGCAACAAACAAGTACAGTGATCACTGTTACAGAATCACCGGTAAAGCCCCTTCAAACTATACCAATTTCCCAAAACCCAAGGATTTTTGGACTATCCAAAATCCACCTGCTTTTGTAATTAACTACTATAAAAGCTTTGAATCCCAAGGTCTTAAATGCCAACTGAGAGATTATTTTGGAAAAAGTTATTTGCTCAGTCCTTCCGCCAGTAAAATCATATCAACCAATACTAAATGTTTTGGTGCTACTGGTGTACTATCTTTTATTAAAGATGGAACTAGATATTTCATTATGATGGTTGACAACAAGAAATATCTTCAAAATCCACAAGGTGGTCGTGAACAAGGTGAAACAGCCTTAACAAACGTAAAGCGTGAAATCAATGAGGAATTATCAGTTGTAGTTACTGATGATCAATGTACATTAGCTGGTGATTGGAAATTTTCTTCATTCAACAAGCTTATTGGAAACACTAGATTTGATGTGTCTAATAACTTCTTTTATGTTGATGTTGAATTATCTCAAGTTCAGCACCTTATCACAAAAGAGTTATTGGTAGATCAACCTAATGTATTTCCAACAACCGAATATGATTTTACCCTTGATGAAACCAAATATGTGATAATTGTTTCGGAACAGGTCGTTATTGGCCATGGACATAAACTTATTATTCAAGATGGGGATTCAACAGTATCATATGATTGGAATGGACATCATAGAGAAATTATGCTTAGAAGATTAGGAAAAACCAGATATACTATTCGTTATCTGGAGTCTTTTAATGTATATTAAATAACAAAAAACAAATACAAAAACAAAACTTTATATAAAAAAATCTTTTTATTATGTAGTACCTGTCAGTTTTTATAATAAAAATTGATTTTAACTATATTAATCAATATTATAAAATAGCAAAAAGAATCAAATGGAAAAAGCAAAAGAAAATCCTAAAAACAAGGAATTTGCAATAAAAAAATTAATAGGCATAATAAAGAAAAAAGATAATGATAAATTAATTGAGTACATTCAAATAAATAATATAGGTATTGGAGTACTAAATGATCTGGTTATAAATGAAATGGTTGAAATAGAAGCGGACCCAGATGAAGAAAAAAATACAAAGTATCCAAATTTATTTTCTGATATCCTAGTTAAAAAAGAAAATGTAAGTTTTTATTTTATCAATTATATTTGTAAATACTATAATTTTCAAACACTAAAATATTTTATTGATTTAGGTTTTGATTTAGAAAAGAAAGATAGTAATGATTGTAGACCTATACATAACGTTTTTAATCAATTTGATGAATTAAAAGCAGAATTGTTGATTGAAAAAGGAGTAGATCTTGAGGTTATAAATAAATTTGGAAGTAAACCTATTCATTTGGCATTACAAACTAATAATGAAAAAATTATATATATGATGTTTGATAGAATAACAGATTTTGAATGTGCATATTCTACAACAGAAAGACTTATACATGTAGCTTTAGCTAATTGTTTATATGATATTTGTGCAAAACTTGTTAAAATATTAGTTGAAAAAAATATAAGTATGGAAGTCGAAATTAGTCATTCAGGCTATAAACCTATTCATTTAGCAATTTATAATCGAGATATTCAAAAAGTTAAGTTATTAATTGATAACGGTGCTGATTTGGAATCTGTTACTTTAAAAGGTTATACTCCTATTCACATGGCAGTATTTCGAAATGATACAGAAATATTCAAATTACTATTGAACCAAGGAGTAAAATTAGATAAGTTTACTCATAGAGGAACTAACTTGTTAATGTTAGCTATAGAAAAGTCGAATCAAACAATAATTGATATTTTACTTGATACAGGAATTGATTATCAAACAGTTGACAACAAAGGTTATGGTCCTATACATTTGGTTTCGGTTTATGGTAACGAAATTACATGTAAAAAGTTAATTGATAAAGGTTATAACTTAAATTTAAGAACAGGAAATGGTTTTACTTCATTAGTAACTGCAGTTGAAAAATCCAGAACTTTGATTGTAAAGATGTTGCTGGATCAAAATGCTAGTTTGAATTATGTTGATTCAAATGGCAATGGATTAGCCTTTTTCGCAATAAGAACAACAACTAATGAAATATTTAAAATGTTAATTGATAAAGGATTAGATCTTGAGCATGTAGGAATAAGAAATACCAGACCTATACATATTGCTATTTTTGAACAGAAAACAGAAATGATCCGGATGTTATTAGATGCAAATGTTAATTTACAGGTTAAAGATGATCAAAATAACGGACCACTCCATCTTGCTTGTGCAAATCCAGATCCAGAACTAGTTCAAATACTAATTGATAAAAAATTAGATTTGGAAGCAGAGACAATTGAAGGTAAAAGACCTTTACATATTGCATTAGAATTAGGTTATCCAGAAAATGCAAAATTACTAATTAAGGCAGGAGCCAATATTGAAGTTCCTTATGGTTTTATGAAACCAATTCATATGTGTATAAAAATTGGAGATATCGAATTATTTAATTTAATGGTAGAAAAAGGTATAAAAATTTTGTAAAAATTAATTATTTTTGTAAAAATTAATTATTTTGTAAAAAAATTTTTATCTGATCTTTATTATCTCTAACAATTTGGGAAAACTTTTCAACACTATTAGCCCATTCAATAGGTTCATAATTTTTTATATCAATTGACAAGATGTTATTATGATCATTTTGTGATTCAATTATATTTCTTGTAAAATATATAATTTTAAATTTTAGTTTTGGAAATTTAATTTTAATTATATCGGAAAATTCTTTTACATATTCATATTCTTTTTTTGTATATTTTGTTTTGTATTCATCATGTATTATTCTATTATTCATATTTTCTTCATATCTGTAAAATAATACTTGTGTAGTACTATTTAATATATTATATAATCTAGTTTTTCTTCTCATATATCTTTCTACAACTGTTTTAATTCTTGAAACTGATGAATTTAATTCCAAATCATGAGTAAATCTTAAACTATACTTTGTGTTAGTTAATGATTTTGGTTCTTCATTTTCTAATAATTTAACATTTTTATAATCAGAAACATCTGTCAAGCCATTAAACCCACAATTAAATAATTCATTGATCCCCCACATTGGACTACCTATAAAATCAAAAAAATTTGTTGCTACATTAATACCTAGTCCTTCATTTAGAAATTTTTTAACACCACAATTATACCCAAGGGATATTGATATTGTGTTTTCTTTAATAAATCTGATATCATCCATTTTAATTATCATTTATAAAAAAATATTTGGTATATCAAAAAATTGATTTATTCCATTATTGAATTGATATTATATAAATAATCATACACAACATGGACTTTTGTTGGGACGAAGAAGAGAAAAACAAGAAAACCAATCGTGAGTTAAGGGCTATTTTACGTGATTGTCAGAAGACTCTACAACCACATATTATGGACGAATATACCCCTATTACAGAGAATTTAACACAGACCAAACCAAATACTCCTCAAAACATTTCACTGAGTTCACCTCTTGGTAGTTTTTTGGGAAAATCATTTAGTGCACCGCCTTTAGAATCTGTATCTGGATTTACTCCTTTAACTGGATTGACTCCCTTATCTGGACTGACTCCTTTAACTGGACTGACTTCTTTAACTGGGTTGACTCCTTTAACTGGGTTGACTCCTTTAACTGGGTTGAGTGGACTTGCTGGTTTGACCGGACATACACAATTAATTGGACTCCCTAAATTTACTGCTTTATCACCTTTATCAATTTTGTCTACTGTTCTACCAGTAGTAGCTGGTTCATCTAGTTCATCTAGTTCATCCAGTTCATCTAGTTCATCCAGTTCATCTGCTATTTTTACTGCTCTTTCTGCTTTATCAAAAGAAGCTTTACCAGCAGCCTCATCAGAGCAATCTGAGATCACTAAAGAAGAGGATAAGCTTTTCTTGATTTTGAAATCTAATTGGACCCAAAAATACAAACAATTAAGTGAATCCGACAGGAATATTATTTATCACGAGGTTGTTTTTGGTTTAACTATGGATAATTATCACGAGGAAAAAATCATTTTGGAAAATGTGATGAATGAGTTGACAATTCAAGAAATTTATAAAATTACAGGAATGCCCAGACCTCTCAGTTTACCTGGTAAGGTTGGTGCAAGTACTGTGGTTGCAAAAAGACTTGTGGAACTTATTCATTGTATTAAAAGAAACGGTTCATCAATCAAGGCACTGGTTAACAAAGCTCAAACACAAGAAACTGATACAAATGAATCGGCTGAAACAACAGGAGACAGGCCAGCATATACTATTAAGAAGAGAAAAACCGAAGTTGACAAGTTGATTGAAATCGGATGCTTTCCTAATGATGAGCTTAGAAGGAAGAAGAACCCAGTTAATTATGGGTTAAATGATGAGGAATTTGAATCAAAACACGGAGAAGATCCTGATTATCATAATGAGGACCAATCGCAAGGTGAACCTGCTGGACCAGAATATTTTAAACCAGAAGTTGAATCTGCAGTTGAAACAGAAAGTGGAGATGGAGCTGGAGCAGCTGCAGCGGCAGAATCAGTAGGATCATCAGGATCAGCAGGATCAGCAGGATCAGCAGGATCAGCAGCAGCACAATTACCCAAGTCTAAATCAAAGAAATTCGGTACATCTCGTAAAGTTACACCCATGAATCAACCTGGTGAATCGAGTTCTTCTGTTGGGAAATATGGAGGAGGATCAGGAGGTGGGTCAGCAGGTGGGTCAGCAGGTGGATCAGGTGGATCAGGTGGAGGCTCAGTAGGATCAGTAGAACCCACAGATTCATCTACCCCTTACATATGCACAATAAGTTGTTTGGACCCGTCACAACCCAAAATTGTAATTCTTTCAAGGGTAAAATTAGATCCAAGCCAAATTATTGGATATTACAAGATTTAATTTAGATAAAAATCTAACAATATTTATATAAATAAAACATATATATATGATATCATTTATTCATATTGGTAAAACAGGTGGTACCACTATACAACAACTGTTAAGACCAAAAATAATAAAATATAGAGAATATCATTTGGTTAAAAATTATTCTTTCAAATACAAGTTTATCATTTGGTTAAGAAATCCGATAAGTAGATTTGTATCAGCATTTAATCAATCATATTATGTAGTTAATGTTGATATAAGTTCTATTAAATCGTTTGATTTGAGTAATTGTTTAGTTCCAGAACAATTAAAATATAAAAAAAATAAAAAATATGTATTTTCTGAATATTACGATAATTTAATAAAATTATTTGATTCACCAAATGATCTGGCAGAAAGTTTAACTTCTGAAAATCCAGATAAAAAATCAAATGCAATTAAATTAATGAATTCATTAGAAGAACATATTTTCAAAGGTATTGGATGGTATTTAGATAATGGTGATTTTGTTAGTAAAAATTATGATAAAATATTGTTTGTTGGAAAATTAGAAACTATGAAAGATGACATAGATAAATTAGCAGAAAAATTAGGTATTAAATTAGATTCAAATCTTAAAATTCGTGAAAATATTTATATAGACAAATCAAAAAAGTATTTATCTGAATTAGCAATTGCAAATATTATTAATTTTTATAAAAATACTGATTATTTGGCTTTGGAAAAATTATACGAACATGGTTTTATTTCTCAAAGTTATTTAGAGTCTTGTTATCTTTACGAATATGTTAAAAATTAATTATTTTATTCTAAAAATATTGCTTTATCGTGAATATTTTTTATTGTGTATACAGTTGATAAATCAAATGGTTCAACAGTATCCTGATTTGAAACTAATTTAGAAGTAGGATTTATTTGTGAAATAATTTGATCAACTTCCATCCAATTGTTAGCAATCAAATGTTTTTTATGTGATCCTTTTGCCATATCATTAAATTCTTGGAACAAAATAGTAATTACTAGTGGGTTAGCTTTTTTTATATTATTTAATATTTCTTCATTATCATCAATCATAATGTCTGCTTGGATATGGTTGATGATGTAATATTTTTCATATTTACTTGCAGTATAAAATTCTTTGTCAAAATAATGACTGTGACCATCTCTTTGTAATTTGTTACTTCTAAATATTGCAGATTTTTCTTTACAATATGATACTATGTACAAATTATGTGATTGGGATTTTAATTTTGTTAACACATCAAGAGCTCCAGAAACATTAATAATTGGTGATTCAATCGTTTCACCTGGTTTAGCTGTTTCACCTGCATTATTCTCATATTCAGTTAACACTCCTCCAACATCTATAGCGATTTTCATTTTATATATAATTATTAGTATTTAATATTAAATTATCAATTTTTTAATTAAATAATTAAAAAAATAAAAAAAATTTTGATTTATAAAAAGTTTGAAAAAAAAAATTTTTTACTTTTTTATTTTTTCTTCTAACCTGTCAACACACACAAGATAAAAATGCTAATTTTTGGAGGAAGTTATAAAAATGTATATAAGAAAACTATTTTATTTTATAAAATGTAATTAAGAAGACGAAATGCTAAAATGCTAAAAAATGCTCTAAAAATGCTAAATTTAGCATTTTATTAATTTAATATAAAAATATTTTTTATTATATAAAAGTATATATATGGTTAATTATATTTGTAATATATGTAATAAAAATTTTTCAAAAAAAGATAATTTTATTAAACATACACAACTTAAAAAGAATCCATGTAAACCAATTTTCCAAATTTCCCTCCAAGACCCTCCAATTTCCCTCCAAGACCCTCCAATTTCCCTCCAAGACCCTCCAATTTCCCTCCAAAATTCTCAATTTTTAGCAACAAAATCAATAAATAATAATTTAACACAAGATCAATGTGATAAAGTTAAAAATAATGATTTTATATGTAAAAATTGTGGAAAAGTATTCAAAAGAAAAGATAATCTAAAAAGACATATTGATTATAGATGTAAAGTTATGAAATCAACAAATGAAAATGATGATGTAGAAAAAATAAATGAAATAAAAGATATTGTTTTAAGTCTTAAAAAAGATATAATAAGTCTAAAAAATAATAATGAAACCTATCAAAGTAATAATAGTAATTATTCAAATAATTCAAATAATACAAATAATATAAATAATGTAAATAATGTAACAAATAATTACATAATTCCACAGTCAACCTTGACTAATTTTGGATCTGAAGATCTAACACAATTACCTGCAAATACTTTACATAAAATTCTAAAAAATCAAGGCTGTCATGCATTGGTTGAATGTTTTTATGCGATTCATAATAATACGAATTATCCTCAAGGCATGAACAGTTTTATATCAGATAAAAGTAGAAATAAAGGAATGATTTGGAAAGATGGTGATTGGAAACAAATATCAGCTAGAAAACTTTATAATGATGTAATGAATAAAATTGATGATTATATTATCAAATCTGAAAATGACATTTTAAGAGGAGTTTATAATACATCAAAAGATCCAAAAGGTGATAAAATACTAAAACTATTTGAACAAAGATTTAAAAAATTTTATGAACGTTATTGTGGTGTTGATGATACAGTTTCTGAAGAAGTATCTATTGAATTTGAAAAAATGGTAAAAGAAACAATAATAAATGAATTATGTAATATAAAAAATTCTGTTATTGACAATTATAAAAAAATATTAGATGATGCCTCCAAAAATGATAGATTAGAAAATAAAGAAGAAGCTAAAAAAAATATAACAGAGAATATGAATAAATTGCTGAATACAATAGATCATATTACTGAGAAAACTAAAAATAATAAAACAAGAATTGTTAAAAAAATAGTCTATGAGACTGTTTATTCATCAGATTCTGATGAATAAAATATTGGTAAAAATTGATTTTGTTATTATTTATTTAATAATACATTAAATAAAAAATTTTTGAATGGACTATGATATATACAATACTTTTGTAATGTATGCATTTACAATTAGAAAATCAGTTTATGACGAAAATTTTGATCATAACCTGTATAAAGTACTAAAACATAATTTTGCTAGATTTTGGTTTATGTTAAGTAAATCTAATAGATACAAATGGTTAACTTTGTCCGGATCCAATACAGAATTATATGACGAATACAACAAATTAATTAGATTCATTTATGAGATAACACCTTTTGAATTTGATCAATTATTTTATCAAGGTTATTATTCAAAAATAAAACACAAAGTTTCATATAAATACGAGCCAAATCAAATATATCTTTTTAAGCATGATTTTGGATTGTTTTGGATACAATTAGATAATGAAAATAAAGTCAAATTAATAAATTTGGTCAATAGTTGGAAATTTAAAGAAAATAATTATGGGTTAGAACTAATAAATAAAACAGATTTGTTGTCAGAAATAAATGATCAAATAGATAATATTAATTTTTCAAATAAATTAGAATTATCGAAAGATGAAATTTATAACATAGAAATACCAGAAAATGCAAAATGTTTAGATGATGATCAAATTATTAAAAAAATACCAGATTTATCAGATAAAATTAAAGAAATCAAATGTTATGGACATAAAATAGATGACTTGAGTAATTTACCAATTGGTTTAATAAATTTATCTTGTCAAATAAATAAAATAAATAAAATTAATAATTTACCAGGAAATTTAATTTATTTGGATATATCTGGAAATAATCTTGATGATCTAGATAATTTACCATCAACCTTAACTACATTATTATGTGAAAATTGTGGATTAGTACAATTAGATTATTTACCTGCAGGACTAAAGCATTTGAAAGCAAATAATAATAGGATTGAAAATTTAGATAATTTACCAAATGGATTGATAACTTTGTGTTGTAACAACAATTATATAAAAAATTTAAATTTGTTACCAAGTACTTTGAAATATTTATCTGGATTTAATAATCCAATATTACAAATTGAAAATATACCCAAGGGATTAATTTTTATCAATATTTCTAATTGTAATTTAACAATATTTCCTGTTGTTCCAGATAACCTAAAATATTTAATTTTATCAAAAAATACTTTATCAGTGTTGGGTAAATTACCTAACTCGTTAAAATATCTAGATTTAGCTTTTTGTTCTTTACATAATATTCAGAATATACCAAATAATTTAGAATTTTTAGATTTATCATTTAACAAAATTAAAAAAAGAATTAATTTACCAAATACCTTATATCAACTTAATTTATTTGCAAGTGGATTATTTGAATTAGATTATTTACCTGATAAAATTAATAGTTTGGTTATTAACTATAATTTACTAGAAAAAATTAAATATTTTTCAAACAATTTAACAAGATTAAGTTGTATGAATGAGTCCAAAATTAAAAATGAAATAGTATTACCAGTTGGAATTACGTATTATAATGATTATATTAAATACATTCATCCTCATTATTTGTAATTTTTATAAAAATTGATAATATCAAGTAATAACTAAATTTTATTATATAATAAATTCAATGTTAGTAATTCAAATTATTAAAGTTATTTGGAAAATGTTTTTAGCCTATATGATAACATGTTTTATTTTTGGAACAATTGCTGGAATATATTTGTTTTGTAAAAATAAAAATATTATAATAAATTCAGATGAGAAAATGAAAAAACTAAGTGACAATAATATATTTATTGGTTTAATGTATTTAGGTGCAATATTTATAGCGACCAAAGAATTTATAATTAAACCATCTAGTTTATTTGTAAATTTTGAAAAGAATACAAAAAATAATATTACTTAAATTTTTTTATAAAAATTACTAATTAACTAATACACAAAGAAATATATGATTCTTCAGATTCTTTATTTGTAGTTTTATCTTTAATATAATTATAAAATATATCAAAAGAATAATTTGGGTATTTTTTTTCAAGTTCAACAAATATGTCTACATTATGATATCTAAATATTTTATCAAAATATTTTCTTTCTAATTCAGCAATTTTTTTTCTTAAACCAGGTTTATAAGTTTCTTTATCAAAAAAAGCATACAAATTATAAAACTTATCTGATAAAATATTTAAGTAATTACAATGATCATCTCTAAAAATATGTGCAGGACCATATTCATAAGCTAAAGGTATTAACATCTTCTTTTTTTCAATATCTATTGATACACCAAAATATTCTAAAGGCCGATCATAACTTATAATTATTTTGTAATCAAATCCATCTAAAGTACAATACAAATATAATTGATCATCTTCTATTGATAAATGACAATTTTTTCTTTCAAAAGTCATTAGATAATTATAAGAATATAAATGAGGTATACCTAATTTTTTAAAACTAATATCACATACTGATTTAATTTTATCCTTATTTTTATCCTTGTATATATCATCATTTAAATTTTTGTATTTATATAAATCTTTGTATAAATCTTTTTCTTTATCCTTATCTTGGTCTTTTTCTTTATTTTTATCTTTATCTTTTTCTTTATCTTTGTTATTATAATAACAAATATATTCTTCATCAATTAAATTTAATATATTTTGTACATTTAATGATTTAATTTTATTAACAAATATCAATCTATTATCTTCAAAAGATTTGAATGTTTTAATCAATTTGATAAAATTACTAAATTTTTTATCTCGAATAATAATTTTTTTATCAATCAGAGCTTTAATAATTTTATCATGATCTAATTTATGGATTGATTCTTGATTATTATTTCCATTATCCACTGTTATATAATCTGTTTTATCAAATAATTTAACAATATTTTTTTCATAAAAATCACCAAATGTAAATATTAAACTTGATTCATTTTTATCATTAATACTAAATTTATTTTGTTCCAATAATAAACTTTTTTCATTAGTATAAACAAAGTTTTTTTCATTATTATCAATTAAATCTATATTATCAAGTTGACCATCCTTTTTACTCATCACTGATCTTATCATTTTATATACTAATATATATTATTGTAATATTTATAAATAAATAATTTAATTTATAAATACAAATACAAATTCAAATTATATAAAATAAAAAATTAACTACCTAAACGTAAAATATATTGGATATCACCTGCTCCATCTTTTTCAATATAAATTCCTTCAAAAAATTGTTTATCACCCATGATATCAATTGGATGAATAATCGAATTAGGATTAGATTTAAGAGTTTTGCATGCATCATCAATATAATCATAAACATCTTTTGAATTTAAAGATTTAAGATCCAAATAAGATAGTACTTTTCCATTGTAAAATGTATGAATTATATCAAGTAATTCTTTAAGAGTATAAGATTTGTTTTTAAGTAATATTGTGTAATAATTTTCAGAAAAACGATGAAAAGGCATTACCAAATATCTTACACATAATTCATCTGTATTTTCCTCAATTACCACTACTTTTCCTTCATTTTTAGTTAGATTTATTGATGAAACAGGATTAGAAATAACCCATGATTTATTTTCAACTAGATCAATTATTTCTTTAGGATAATCAGAAAAGTTTTTAGTACGATATTCAATCATATTCTATATTTATTATATAAATAATAATATTAAATTATTTAATCAACTTTTTAACTTATTCTAAATTATTTAATAATCTTAAAATAATTTGAGAATATCGGGGAGTGTAATCTATAATTAATTAGGATAAAAATTAAAATAATATTTTTTTATTAAATTAAGTTATTTAGATAAATATTTGGAATTTCATAAAAACTATTTTTTTGTATACCAAGTTTATTCCTAAGGTCAATTATTGTATATTTAAGTTCATTAAGTTCTTGTGCACTTCCAATTAAAATTAATTGTTTATTATCAAGTGCTAATACTGGCCAATATTTCCATTCTTCATTTATCCTCATTCCACTAAATATATATCCAATATCTACAACCTTTTCTTTTTTTATTGTTATTTTTTTATAACAATAAAACCATCGAAAAAAACAATTTATTTTTGAAATAAAATTAAAATCCACACATGAATAACAACATCCTAGTAGACAACAACAGGATCCTCTCCAAGTATTAATTATCAAATTATCTGACTCTAATTCTATATATGAATATTTTTCAAAACAACTACATGTGTCATCAGATGAAGTTTTACCTAAAACTACATCTTTTATTTGTGAATCTTTAGGTTCGTTTGGAAATAATATATTTAATTCCATGATTTATAATATAATTAATACTAAATATTTTCAATTTTTTATTAGGATTTCGGATATCCGATATTTCAATTTAAAAATATACTTATATATAGAGTTAATTAAAATTATAATGAAAAATTTACGAGATCAGATCGAATTTATTGATAAAAAGTTAATTGTGTTGTTTGGTTTCAAAGGGATAACCGATTATACTCATTCGATAAACATAACAGATGTTGAAACAATTAAATTAGATTTAATCAAACTAAATGAATTGATTATTGAATTTAGAAAGACTTTTCATGCTAAAAACTTTAACTTACACAAATCAGATTACAAAATCCAAACTGAAGTTCAAGCAGTATGTTTACTTAAAACATGTTTAGAAGTTACTTCGATTCCATTTGACGTTTCACTTAAAAAAAATAAACGAATAATGCGGCTAATCACAAAAAATAATGTACTAGAAGATTATATAAATACACTAAAAATGTCGGAAAACGGAAGTTTAAAACAAAACCCCAATCTAATACTAAAACCAGATTCGCCTAATCCTAATGCTGAGATAAAACCATGGATCCCTGGTCAACAAATTGGAGAAAATGTATTTTTTCTAGGATCAAGTCAATCATCTAGTCAACCATCTTCAAACACTATTGTAAGTCCTTGGTATAGTTCTACTATTGAACCTGATGAAATTAAATCAACAAGTAATAATGATAATCCAATTTATTCATTAAAAACAGATATCCCACCTCTACATCCAAGCACGATTGTAAAACCCTGGATACCTGAAGACACTGGTATTAAACAACCAGAAAAATTTGATACTATTACTAAAGAAATGTTAAATGAATCAATTAAATCTACTGAAGAATATAGTTTTTCAACACATATTAATAAAAAATTTATGTTTAAAATGAGAAATATTAATAATCCAATGATTGTGATTAATCTAAAACATTATGATTTACATGATAAAAATATAAAAGGTTGTACAGTTTCAATCAAATCTAAAGAATTAGAGGGTAAACCAATTCTTTCTCAAGAATTTATCAACAATATTATATCGGATATCACATACGAATTATTTATTAAAGCGCCAATTTATGAAGATAAATTTGTCAATGGTCAAAATATAATTGTGTCAAATATTATTCTTTTTATAAAACATTTAATGTACGATAATGTTGAAATTAGATTACATAACATTGATAAAATCATTAATTATTTAGATATGTTAGAAATAGAATTTAATATATCACATGTCAAATTCTATGCTGTAACTGAAAACAAACTATTATCAAAAAATAAGATTATTCAACAAGAAATTGAACATAATGGTTTATTTAATAAATTAAACATTATTTCAGGCATGGCAGGACTCTTATATTCTAAATATTTAACTAAACAAGAGTATTTAAATAATGAAAATGGTTATATTAAAATATCCAAACAAAGATATTTAGATGATGAAATTGAAAAATCTGGTGCAAAAATATATAAAGGTTCAAATGAATATTTTGGTGTCCCATCATTTCTAACTGGTTTAGAACTTGTAGAGTATGATGATAATTTATTTAAATCTGTAGAAAATGGGTATATAACAGGTAAATATGATTTTGTCACATGGAAAAAATCCATTGATATTCCTGTAGATTCTTTACCTTATTATAAAATTAATCAGTCTAATTGTTACTTGCATTGTTTTAATATTAATATTACTGGAAAACATGATACTATAAACGAAATTCTAATAGAAATTCCTGATTTTACTTTTTCAAGTATTTCTATTGGAAAGAATAATACAGGAAATTATTCAGATTCAGATATACAATTAGAATACATTGATATTTTTACACAAGATGCTATAAAAGGACCTATAAATAGTTTCAGACAGACCGTTCTTTGTCGTGATAGATTTACTAAAATTGATCTATTGGAAAATATTAAACACACTTTAACTTATGGAGGTGTAGGTAGTCTAAGACTTTTAATCAAATCATCCAGTTCCGAAAATCCAATCCAAGGTAAAAATATTAAATTTACAGGAAGATTTTATTCATGGAATAATACACATTTATACTTATTACAAAAATTATTTATGAAAACTAGGGATTTTATAAATCTAAATATTCTAAAAACTGAAAAATAATAATATTATTTTTTTTGATTAATTAGATCATAAATTTGATCCAATTCATTTGAATTAAACTCTATTTTTTTATACCATTCACGTACAGTTTTATTCATTAATTTAGTTTCATCGATTTTTTTGTTAGGATGTTTTAAATTATAATACACCCCATCATTATTTTTATAAAATCTTAATATCACATTATCTTCAAATTCATAAGTTAATCCTGATTCTGTTTTAGTAAAAAATTTTAATTTACGATATTGATTTTCATCTTGAATTAACAATTTTTGTTTTGACATAGGATAATCCGGATCTTGAAAACCATTTACCCCAACATATATACCAGAATCTCCATCTATTACTCTGTCAAAAGTTAGTGATTGGTGTGTGACTTTGTTACCCATTAGAAATAATAATATATATTGTATATTATTATATAATATCAAATTTTTATAAAAATATATTTTGTTATAAAAAATTATAACAAAAGATTAAATAGATTTAATCCCGATATTGTAATTACTTAATATATAATATAGTCAAATCTTTAAATTAATTTATTATTTATTTGTTAATATTTTCTTGAAAAATATATGTGTTAGAACAATTTCTAGAAATGGTTATTGAATTATCAAAATTTGTCAGAGTATATAAAATTTTAGATTTGTGTCTAATTTTTACATAATTGTTTGTATAAATTACAAGACCATTTGACCATAAATCATTACTTCCTAAAATAGATCCTCCAATAAATAAAGATCCATCATAATACATTGTAATAGATTCAACATAACTACCATTAATACCAACTCCAATAGGCATCCATCTTATTCCATTCCATTCAGCTACCTTGTTTAGAGTATTATCATATTGAATACCATTTGTTAAACCTGAGAATGTTCCACCAGCAATAATTTTTTTATTAAACTTGTCATAAAATAATTTAAAACATTGAGCATCTAATCCAAAACCATCAGGAGTAGTCAATGGTATCCAACTTTGTGTTTGAATATTGTATTGGATGACATTATAAACTTCAGTTACAGTTCCAAAATTATTAATTATTCCTCCAAAAACTGGATTACCTGTAAATTCATCAATTGTAATAGTATTTATAATTTGTGTTAAAATATTTGATTCAGAATCAGTCAGTACTGTCCAGATATTTGTTTTAGTATCTAAAAAGGATACAGGTAAATCATTATATCCACCTATATATATTAAATCAGAAGAGGTTATAGCAGCAGCATATATTGATTTATCAATGAGAAAATCAGCTCCTAAATTAATCCAATTAGTACCATTCCATGAGGCTATACTTTGTAAAGGAGTTTGTGTAATTTCTGATTGAGTAAATGATCCAGCAGCAACAACTGTTCCATTTGATAAAGTACCAAGAAAAGCAACATTACTATTTAATCCACTATCTAATGTTTCCCAACTATATCCATTCCATTTAATAACACTTTTAGAAATTACATTTGTTAAAGCGGATCCATTAAAACTACCACCAACATACAAACTATTATCTGGACCAATACATAAAGATAAAACTTGCCCATTAATACCACCTTCCAAATTATGCCATGATGATCCATCCCACATTGCGACGTTATTACAAACAAGATTACCTATTTTATTAAAACTTCCAGCTATATACAATCTACCTAATTTATCAAACACCATGGCTTTTATTGCAACACCTTCTTTAAATTCAGATACATAATCTATTTCTTGTGTAAATTTTGTGTAAATTGATATATCATTGGTAAAATCTGATTTTTTAACAAAATTTGTAAAGAAACTTTTTCCTGTATAATAATTTCCTGAAAATGTATTTTCATCAGTAATTTCTTTAACTGTTAATTGTAATTGTTCACATTTATTTGAATTATTTTCACATGATTCAGTTGTTGATTTTTCAGAATCTATACACTTATCTGAATTTACATACTTATCTGAATTTACACACTTATCTGAATTTACACACTTATTGTATTTATCAGATTTATCAGATTTACTTGGCTTTTTGCTTTTTTTTAATTTTTTTTTATCATAGTTTTTTTTAGATTTATTTTTATTTATTTTTTTTTCTTTGTGTTTATTTTTTTTATCAAAAGATGATTTTGAAGATTTAGTTGATTTTTTATTATCAAATAAATCAATAAATGATTCTATAAGATTATCCATAATAAAATATACAAATATATAAAAACTTATCAAATAATAAATTTTTACCTCCAATTTTTTTTAATTATATAAAAAATTTATTTACAAATGTTTTTTTAATTTTTCCAAAAGATCATAACCAAAATATTGGGTAACCAATTCTAAGAATTCAGTTTTTTTCTCTAATTTATCATAAAAATCTTGTGGTATTTTAAGTTTAAATCTGTCTTCTGGATTTTTAAAAGTAGCACCACCACCATAATGTGGAATTTCGCTACTAAATGGTTCAATTTTAGTAATAAAAAATTTTTCAGTCAATATTTTATTTCTATAATCTTGATCTTTAATATATCTATCATAATTTATCAAAATTCCTTTTGGAATATATTTTTCAATATTTAAAAATTCTTTAATTATTTTACTAAGTACATTAACATAATTATCTAATGAATTAGTATCAATTATATTAATACCAAATCTTGAAATTATATTATTATAAACATCTCTAATAATAATAACATTAAATTCTTTGTAAGGACTAGTTAAATATTTTAATTTATCTTCATATAAAAAAACAGAATTACCATAGTTATGTAAATTATAAACAAATTCTTTGGTTCTATGATCATTATAATATGTAAGATCAATGTTATTTTCTTTTCCATAATGATATAATAAATCATTGGTAATACAATGTAACCCTGATCTTCTCATTCCCCAAAGATTAATAAAAACTTTATTAGATCCAGAGTAAAACCAATTATCGTACTTTTTTAAAAATATATTTGGTTTATTGTTTATTTGCCAATTAAAATTAATTAAATATGGATTAATATTTGTAAAATTTTCATAATAATATTTACAATTACAAAATAATTCTAATGGTAATTTTTTATATATTAAATTACTAATATTTTCAGTTATATACTTTTGATCATCAAAATTATTTATTGGTGAATTAATTTTTAATGATTTTGGATTAAAAAAATTAATTGTCTTCCTGCTAGATTTGATAAACATAAAATCTGTACTTAATTTTTCTTTGGTTTTACTGATATTATCTTCAACACTATTTGTTTCATTATTTAAAATTAGTATATCGTTATTATCAATATTTTGTAATAAATAATTAAAAAATTCAGAATTTTCATAAAGAACATTTGTCTCTGTATAACAAACATAATCGTAAGATAATAAATTTTTATAAATTGTATTAAATTTATATACAATTTTTGGTATGTTTTGATTGAAATTATCTTCAAACTCTTTAAAATCTGAAGAATTTGAGGAAAAAATTTCACAAGAATAACCTTTAGATTTTAATATCTCATATGATTTTGTATCAATACAAACACTATTTAATTTTCTTAAAAAATTACTTTTCTCTAATGATTTGTAACAATTAATTGTTTCAAATATATTTTCATAATTTGTTAATGTTATAAAAACTGAAGTCATTATAAAATTTTTAAAGAAAAAAATAAATTATTTTATACAAATACAAAAAATATTACTAATTTATATTACTAATTTATATATCTAATACCTAAATTAAAAAAATACATAGGAACTAAATTATCAGTATTTAAATTAATTTTTAAATAAATTGAATCAATTCTTTGCATATTTATACCAGAAACATGATCATAATCAATATCTCCTTTTAGATATGATTTGAAAGTTTTAATATCTTTTAATAATGGATCTAACATAATTAGATAAATTTTTATATTTTTGAATTCAATTACGACCCAATCTTCTCTTGTAAATTTAAATCCCCGATATCCATTTGGTATAATATCAATATCTAAAATTGATATTGAATCATCATTAATACGATTTTGATGATTATTTGGATGTTTACTATCAAAAATAAATCCAAGGACTTGATCGTATCCACACATATATCTTTCTTCTAATTTATAATTATAAGTATAATCAGAACTACAATTTTGAATATAAGAATTTGTCATATATGTATCAATACATAAATTTGTATAGTCTTTTGGATATAGACTTTTATATAGACTAGGTGTTATATATTTACCATAAATATATAATTTTACCTTAAATCTTTTGAATATATAGTTTAGAGGGTCCCAACTGAATTGTAAATTGTCTCTAAATTGAAGAAATTTTGTATTTGAAAACTTTATTAAATATTTGTTTAAATCTGGATTAAAATCATAATCTTCTAATAAACCACATATAATATCAGGAATAAAATTGTACAATTTAAATCTAGAATCTTGTGTCTGTGTAATTTTTGTATTCATCAATGTTCTATCTGCAAATTGTATATAACCTAAATAAAATTTTCTCATCATATTTATAAAATCAATTACATCAATTTGATCATCTGATTCAAATTCCATAAACATATTAGATATATTAAATGTATTACCAGATAACACATTAATAAAACTGTTTTCATTTAATTCATAACATTTGACATAATCTGATGGATCATTAGATGATGTATCTGGATATTCTATTTCTGATATATAATTTTGATATTCTAATTCTCTTAATAAATAAACTTGATTGTTATGAATTTCTTCTTGTAAAATATCATCTTGAACTTTTACAATATAATCTTTTCTATCTTTTTTATATACCCATGGACTGTTTTTTTCTTTACAATCAATTCGATTAGGTTTATTAATTTGACTATTAATTTTACCATATGCAATTGAAAACATTAATTCAGTTGTATGAGGCACTCTTTCAAAATTTGTTTGAGATGGTGCCATATAATCATTTGACATTTCATTTATTAAATTAAAATCACCATTTATCAATTCACTATCTATATTTAGATCCATTTATTTGTAATAATTATAAGTATATATACTTATAATTATAATCCTTTTATTTATCAGAATTCATTTTTCCAATAATTTCAGCAAAACGTACAAATAAATTAAGAAAATCTAAATGTAGTTCAGAGGAACAACCTAAATGGTCTGGATCGCCTTTCATATATCTATCAATTGATTTGTGTGTATCGTATGCAACTAGACCACTAAATAATGGAATACCACCATACAAACTAATTAAATGTGTAAAATCAGAAAACATGTTATGGCCCATAAAAAGTTGTGTTCCAATACCAAGTAAACTAACTCCAACCATTCCAGTTAAAGCACTATAAAGACCAGATTTCCAAATTTCCAATTCTCCTTCTTTTTTAGACCATGCATATAAAACAGAACCACTAAACACACTTCCAGATGCAACAAATGCAGGTAAAACAGCATGAGGATAAATAATAAAAAGTGGCATCATCATCAATCCATTTCCAACTAAAAATGAAGAATATCCTAATAATCTTTGGAACGAATTTTTTGTATAAAATATTTCAATTTGTTCAGATTTTCTATAAAGATTATTGGTATTTTTTGTGATCAAAACATCTTTATGAACTTTATAATCAGAAAATCGAATGCCTAGAACACCAAATATACTCATAATAAAACCATCTAAAACAGGTGCAAAAGTAGAAGCAAATTCTGGAAAAAATGTCGCTCCAATCATTGAAACTCCAATTGATCCAGTAATACCACCTCCAGTCCAAAGGAATGTTCTGGTAATAAATTTACGTAAACCATAATTAGAATCAATTAATTGTTTGTTTGTTCGTGTATCTGAATTTATATATTTGATATTAGTTTGAATTTTTTCATTATCAATATTTATGATTTTTGAAGAGTTATTGGTTTTTCTATAATTGTAATTTGACAATGTTCTATTTATCTGAACAAATACTGGTTTTGAATAACAACTTATACAATTAAAGTTTATTTGTTTAAACATTTGACTTATTCTTATTATAAAAATATTTATATTAAATCTAAATCAATTTTTATAATTTGGATATTAAATTATAAAAAATAATAAATAAAAATTATTTTCAAATATCTTCAGTATATCCAGAACAAGATCTGAACCCAGGTGTTTTCCAAGGACTAATAATTACTTTAGGGGCCATCGGTACCTTTACATAATTATAATTTGAAATATGTGCAATATTTAATTTTTTAATTTTTTTAACTTTTTTAACATGTGTATACTGTTTATCAAAAAAAGTAGGTTTGACAAAATCTATTGAAACATTAGATTCTGATTGGTAAAATTCCATTTATATATAGGATTTATATTTTTATTTATTAAATTCAATAAATAAAAATATTACCTTGAATATCAATTACTAAATAAATTTTATTTAAAAATTTTTTTTATATTACTTATTTAGTTCCAAAAGTTCGGAAACTTGGCAATATTTTGTCATATCTATTCCTACTTTTTTACAACAAACCGTTTCATTTCCGTAATCATCTATAAAAGTATAATAGTTTTCAGTAGATAATTCCCAATCATCTTCAATTATACCCGATGATCTTTTAACACGGATCGTTTTACCTTGAAGAGATTTTGCGCCACCATGGCCAAATTTTTTAATCCATTCATTACATGCTTCTAATCTCTTTTCTTCACAGGTTGAGCAACTAATAAATCCCATAAGGCTATCAACGCTTACAAGTGATGATTTTGATTCACCGACTGGTTCTGAGCAAAATTGACAATTTTCTATCCATCTTACCATTACTAATCTTATTGGATCAGGCGAAGTTTTACTTTGTTCTCTAATTATTAAGTCTTTTTGTTTAAGGCTCATTATAAAAGGTACACCATCAATATAATGAGTTACTAATGTGTTATCTAGTGACATTTTATTAAATTAATATAAATTATAATTTAATACAAAATCAATTTTTATTTTGTTTTTGTATAAAAAAATTGAAAAATTACTTTATTCTTTATTATAAATAACTTAAATATACAATGTCTAATATTGAAGAATCTACACAAGAGATACCTCATAACCAAGAATTGTCAATTACAGAACCGGATCATGTCGAAAACCAAGAGACTATTGGTCCTGATGGAGCATCTGATGGAGAATCTAATGGAGATTCTGATGGAGAACCCGATGGAGAATCTAATGGAGAACCTGATGGAGAACCCGATGGTGAATCCTACACATCATCCGAAACAGAATGGGAGACAGAGTCTGAATCCGAATATGAATCTGATCCAGATGAGACAGAATCCCAAGATTACTTATATCTTGAACATCGGTCTAATAGTTTTAGAAAGTTGGAAACCAACCACAACATCAAAAGTATAACTTTGAGTTATTCAGTTCCTGACAAAACTTTGATCAAGATGGGTCGTGCCATTAAACACAACTCGAGGATTACTTCACTGGAAATTAGAGATACGAATATTAATTCAAGTGAAGCTATTAGGGAATTTTTCCAAGAGATTTCCTCAAACACAACTATTGAGGAGATTGAATTTTATAGAAACAATTTGACAGATGATGCAATTGTAGAACTTTCACGAGGGTTGGTTGAAATTGTCAAAAGACCTAATTTTAAGAAGTTAACAATTTGTGAATTTGATATTGAAACCAACGGATCATTATCCATGTTGGATATGTTAACATATGCAAATAACATCGAAGAGCTATCAATTATTTTAGATATGGGAAATATTTCTGCAGCAGAAAAGTTATATACTTTTTTCTCCACAAATACTTCTGTAAAGAAAATTTTAATTGATTGTAGAAATATGAATTCTGAAGCAGCCAATGTGTTTTTCCCTGGATTAATTATCAATTCAACAATAAATGATTTTTATTTTTCATTTACACCTATTAACAGTGATGGCGCTACAAATTTAAACATTTTGGTTCAGTTTGCAAATGCAATCCAATACAATAACTCAATCACAACTCTTAAATTATCTAATATTAATTTTGATATGGCAGGAGGAGAAGAGTTTGCTAATGCAATTGCTCATAACCAAAGGATTACAAAACTCAAATTGCAGAGTAATGTAGTAATTGGTAGTGTAGGTGGTAGAATTTTGTCAACAGCACTGATATCTAACAGAAGCATCAAAACTTTGGAATTTTCTTGGGTGAGAATTACAGTAGATGCTATCAAGTACCTATGTATGATTCCTATTGAAAACCACCATATTGTAAATTACAAATTTGATACGATTTGTCATGCAAGGTCTAGAGATGGTATCGCATATTCTGATAGTGGATTTGGAGGTTTTAATCATGAAGAAGAAGAGGGATTCAGTTCTAGTTCCGTACATCCTGATAGACTTATCAGTATTATATTTGCGGAGGAGATTAGTAAATCTCTTAAGCTCAATCCTAATATTGAAACCGTTAATGTTAGTAGGGATTTTGAGTTTTTCCTCAGAAGCAGATCTTTTGTTGAAATGTGTTTTAGTTTTAATCCTGAAATTCTGGAGAACATGATCCAACACTGTTTTACAGATGATGAAAGTCATAATGAATTTTTAAATAATCATCTTAAATCTCAATACAAAGAATATATTGAAAGGTATAATTCATATGCGGATGTATGTGCTAGAACGTTAAATGCTCTTTATACAGGATTGGAGGAAATTCGTGAAAGTCCTCGTAGCACATTAGCTTTTGCTCTATCTAGTGTTACTAGTTTTATGCCAAAACCTTTTAAGATTTTGATGTAATTCTGACATAATTAGGATATTTTTATATGTTTTGTTTAATAAACAAATTTAGAATAATATTTATTATTTATAACTATTATACAAATGAATCAAAACACAAATCTAAATGATGGTATTGGTGGATGCTACCCGTCACTTAATTTTGTCCCAGATCTTACTCTAATTTTAGGTAAAAGAGGGTCAGGTAAAACTTTTTTTGTTATCAATGATATATTCGCTAGAATTTCTGATGAAATTGATGATGTATTTATTATTTCAAATTCATCAATTTATGATTCAGAATATTTACAGATCACTGATCGAATATATTCAATAGAACATTTGGATAAAATACATAGATATGTTACAGATCCAAATAGAAAATTAAAAAATAAATTGTTAATCGTAGATGTGTCAAATAAAGATATTTATTTTAATAACAGACTTATTGATTTATCATCTTGTTGTCATCATATTAATTTAAAAATGATCTTGGTCAATTCTAGTTCAGTAGGTATTCCTCCTCATTTAAGATACAATATAAAATGGATATTGTTTGGCAACGAATCATGTACAAGTGAAATTAAAAGAAATTTTGATTTATTTGGTTCTAAATTTGGAAATTATGATAATTTTGAAAACCATTATGATATAATTAAAGGTTGGGAATTTATGGTTTTGGATCATGAGTCTATTTCTGAAAAAGTAAATTTAAAAATTGTCAAATCTGGAAAACAATTAAAATTAAAATGTATTCAAAGTCCTCAAATTGATACAACAATTGATAAATCTAATGAAACAAAAGAAATAATTGAAGAAGTAAATATATTAATTGATCAATTAGTTAAAATTAGAAATAGATTAAAAAAATTAGATTCCAAAATATAACATAGTTTTATTTACTAAATAATAACAAAAATTGATTTTAATTAAATATATATTTAATTATCTTAATATTTAATCAAAAATGTCCAAAATAACCTATGAATATGAAAAATATGTGTGTGATGTTAATACATTATGTAATACTTTGGATAAATATGGTGTAGCAATTATTCCTAATGTTATAAATAAAAAAGAATGTGAAAACATGGTCACAGGAATGTGGAATTATTTGGAAACAATAACATCAAATATGAACAAACCTATCAAAAAAAATGATTCCACTAGTTGGAAAACATTTAAGGAATTATATCCTAAACACTCAATGTTATTACAACATTGGTCAATTGGTCATGCACAATTTATTTGGGATCTGAGAACTAATTCTAAAGTGCTAGAACCATTTGAAAAAATATGGACAACACCTAAAGAAGATTTACTGGTAAGTTTTGATGGCGCATCATTTCATTTTCCTCCTGAAAAAACAGGTTATGGATGGGTAAATCCAAATAAATCATGGTTACATTCAGATCAAAGTTATTTACGAACAGGTTTTGAATGTGTACAAAGTTGGATTACAGCATTTGATGTTGAAGAAGGGGACGCTACTCTTTCAGTTTTAGAAGGTTCCAATAATCATCATTTGGAATACGCGACAATTTTACAAAACAAAACATCTGATGATTGGTATTTGTTATCTGAACAAGATTTAGATTGGTATTTGAAAACAAAAGGATGCAAAAGAGTAAACATTAAATGTCCAGCTGGTTCAATGGTATTCTGGGATTCTCGAACTATTCATTGTGGAACTGAACCTGATAGCACAAGAGCAAATGAAAAATTAAGATGTGTAGTATATATTTGTTATACACCAAGGGAAAAAGCTAAACTCGGATCTATTCAGAAAAAAATAGATGCCTGGGACAATTTAAGAACAACTTCACATTGGCCTCATAAACCAAAATTATTCCCAAAAAAACCACATACCTATGGAAAACCACTACCAAATGTAGTACAAATAACAAGACCTGAAATTCCTGATATTGGATATAGATTAATTGGTTATGAAACTAAACCTTAATATTTAATTAATTTTTTTATTAATTTTTTTATTAATTTTTTTATTAATTTTTTTATTAATTTTTTTATTAATTTTTTTATTAATTTTTTTTATTTAATTATTTAAATAATATAGTAACAAATGGAAAAATATTTTAAACAAAAATATAAAAATGCAGAAATAATATCAAAAATAATTGAGGATTTGTATAGACCAGATAAAAATATACTATTTATTCGTACTCCAACAACTGGTGATTGGTTCGACAGATTATTTAAAAATAAAAGTAATGTAACTCGTATTTTATATAAAACAGATATATCTGAAAAATTTTTTTATCATAAATCAACACATATAATAACACATGATGAATTATTTGATAAAATTAAAAGTTTTAATCAAAAATTTGATTTAATTGGAATTGATCCTTATCATGAGTTTGAATTTAGTAAAAAAGATTTTGAAACAATTAGTTTATTTTTATCTGATACTGGAATGATAATCTCACATGATTGTCTTCCAAAAACTAAATTAATAGCGGAACCAAAATTTATCAAAGGAGAATGGAGTGGAATGACCTACTTAGCATTTATAAATTTTGCATATAATAATCCTAATTTATATTATGCATTATTGAATATTGATACTGGTATTGGTATTATAAGTAAAAAACAATTTGAAGGTGTAAAAAATAATTTGTATCAAAATAAACAATTAGAATTATTAGAATTATTTGTTCAGGATCCAAATAATGTTTATGATTTTTTTTATTCAAATAGAAAAGAATTAATAAATTTGATTGAATAAAAATTAATTTAATAATAAAAATTAATTTAATAACAAAAATATATCAAATAGTAAATATCAAATGAATTTGAATGATTTATTGGTAAAAGAGAATTTTGAATTAAATTATGATGAAAACAAATTTAATTGTTTAAAAAATTATTTATTTGACAGTAAAGAAACATTTAGAGTATTATATAATGATTGTTATGGTGGTTTTATTTATAGCGATGAAGTAAAAAATATAATAAAAAAAGAATTTAATCCAGTTTTAATTTATGAAGATAAATTTCGTTTAGATCCTTTTGTATTGGATTTATATGATAAACTAGGTGATAAATTTGGATCACCAGGTACAGAAATTAAGGTTTATGATGTACCAATATATTTTAAATCACACTTTTCAATTCATGAATATGATGGTATGGAATCAATTAAATATAGATTCAGTGACTTGAAACTTTATTTAATTTCATTTGTAAATCAATCAAACATGACTTTTGAACAAAAAAGTAATCTTATCCAAATGATTTTAGATAAAGAATATAAAAATTATTATTGATTTATTTGGATTATTTATTTGGACTATTTTTTATATAATTAACCAGCAAATTATTACAATTTGTGGTTCTTCCTTGATAACTAACAGGAACTTTAACTATATTACTAAATCCATCATCTTGGCCTGAAATAAAAGGTACAGAAACCAAAGCATTTAAATTACCATGCCATAATGCATCAATAGGTATGTGTGAATTATTATAATTTTCCAAATAAAAATCATAAACTTTTGAATTATAACAAATCATATGAGCCATAAAACCTTTTTTTGTCATTACAAAATTTTCTGTTTTATAATTAATTTTTGTAATAATATCTTCATGTGAAATCTTATTAGATCCCCCCAAATAAATATCCCAAGAATCATTTGAATCAAGATATTCTTTTACTTTGCAAATTCTTGATGCAAAATTAGATTCAATTTCTTTTTGAATTTCAGTGTAATTTTGAATTGGTTTATTATCAATATATGAATAAATTGGTATGAATGGTATACAGTCATCTTCAATAACAAATACATTTTTAAGACCTTTATCTTTAGCCATTTTAATAATTTCCATATGTGATTTAAAACATCCAATACTTCCTTTATTATGTTTTATAGCATTAAATCTTATTAAATTAAATTGTGAAAAAGTCTTTTGAATTTTTTCCCATCTATCAGTTCTTTCTTCTAAATTTATTACATAAATATCAAACATAATTAATAACTATAATTATAATTTATAATAAAAAAAATGTATTTATTCTGACACAATTTATGAACAAATTTTTATATCCAATCAATTTGTAAACCAGATCTATTATTTTCTAATAATTTCATAAGTTCTTCATCTGTTCGATATCTGCTCGGAAGAACAATTTTTCCAAGTTTATCAGCAATATGACCTAAAGATTCTACCAATGGTTTATCATAATTAGATCCAAATATAATTGAACGCACAGCGCGAGGTATTGAATCATCAAGTGGTTGATTAAAATCATTTCCAAAAGTTATAATCCATAATTTTTTATCTAAATGTTTAAGAGAATCACCTAATGGTTGGTTAAAATCATCTCCAAATTTAATTCTACGTAAAGTCTGAAAATGACTTAGAGATTCTCCAAGTGGTTGATTGTATTTATTACCAAAATATAAATTTTTCAAACCTATATATGGATATAATAAATCACCTAGTGGTTCATTAAAATCATCTGGTAATTTAATTGTTGCAATACTTTCATCATACTGACCAGCACCAGGATGATACTTTTTTGATTTAAATAATATATAAAAGTCTAAATCACTATCTATTTGATCATCATGTGGATGAATTCCTGGAGATAATTCAATTCTTTGATCAATTAGTTCGTATAATTTTCTTGTGAAATCTTCATCATCTACTTCTCTTATAATATTTTTTAAATCAGTAGGATTATCACCAGAATCCATTAATTGCATTGTTTCCACATGCATTTGATATTTTACAGGCTTACCTTTATCTTTATTAATTTCAATAATATAAATAGGACCAAGTCCATTATAGTAATTAAACATATTATTACTACTTGCTGCTGTACACCATCTAGTGTCATTTCCATATAATTTTGAACCAGCTTCTGATATTGGTCTTAAAATTCTAACTTTAGGATTTTCAAATATTATTTCAACATCATCTACACCTTCTTGTAATACTTGTCTTTTTTTTTGTTTAATAGCAACCTTTTCTTCTCTTCTCCTAGCAATATCTTCAATTAAAGACTGTTTACTTTGAATATATAATTCTAATTCTAATAATGTATTAAAATTACCAGTTTTTTTATGTGCAGCTGGTAAATCATTATAAATAACAAATGAATCAATTAATCTACCTTTATTTTCTATACTATTAGGTGAACCTAAACCACCTTTTAAATATATTTCGCATAGTATTTGAATAGGATCACTATCAACTCCTGCTTTTATAAAATCAAAAATTGTTATAAATATAGGATATTTTTGTTTTAATAAATCAACAGAATCATTTGTATCTATAGATGTAGGTAAATTTCTCAAATCAATACTCCTAGATAAAAATGCATCACTCTCAAATATACTTTTCAATTGTGGATAACTTGATTTTATTTTAGAATAAAATAATGACTCTGCTGATTTATAACCACTACCAATCATGTTTTGTAAATTTAAATATTTTTCTTTATATTTTAAATATTTGATCTTATAATCAATGTTAATCTTACTCATTTTATATATAATAAATATATAAAATATATGTTAAAAAAAATGTATTTATTCTCTAACAAATGGAATAAAATCCATTCCACCCATATAATTTCTTAATACCTCTGGAACTATTATTCCGGTTTCGGTTTGGTTTAATTCTAAAATACAACAGATAACACGTGTACAAGCACATAATGTAGAATTTAACATATGTACATAACGTTTTTTTTCATCTGTATCTTTTTTAAATCCACATCTGATTTCCATTGCTCTGGATTGGTAATCAGTACAATTTGAACATGAGACTAATTCACGATATGTGGAATAACCTGGAAACCATCCCTCTAAATCATATTTACGTATTGCGGCATTATTTAATGCACCAGACACAATACTAACAACACGATAGGGAATTCCCAAACTTTGATAAAATTGTTCGGCTACATCTAACATGGCTTTTTGTAGTTCATCTGATTTCTCAATTGAATCTTCACAAATTGCAAATTGTTCTACTTTGTCAAATTGATGAACTCGGAAAATTCCCCAAACATCTTTTCCATGTGCACCTGCTTCTTTTCTAAAACACGTACTTAGTCCGCCATACATTTTAGGTAACTCTTCTTCTTTCATCCATTCATCTTTATGATAAGCACAAATTGGTTGTTCAGATGTCGCGATTAAATATGCATCAGTATCACCACCACCAACATGGTAAAGTGATTCATCAAATTCTTCGAGTTGTGCAACCCCAGCCATAACTTCTTTTTTCATAAAATACGGTGGTTGTAAAATTTTATATTGGCGGTTTTTCAAAAAGTTAATTGAATAGTTAATAACTGCTTGATTTAGTAAAACTCCAACATCTGTCAAAAAATATCCTTTATGACCTGAAATTTTGGTACCGCGTTCAGGTTCAAATCCACCAATTTTCCATAAAAGTGTATGATGATTTAATTTGTTAATCTGATCAGGAATTGAACCCCAGGTTTTTATAACTTGGTTATCAGCATCTTCGTCTTTTGAAACTACAACATCTGGTGCTACAATATTTCCGATTTTACCAAGTTTATCGTTAACTTCCTTAAACAATCTTGTTTTGTTAAATTTTTCATTTTCAACTTGGGTTTCTAATTGGGATATTTGTTCTAGTTTTTCTTTTGCTAATTCTGGGGTTTTAGCTTTATAAAACACTGTTACTTCTTTTTGTAAAAGATTTTTTTGTCTATTTAGATTATCAATTTGATTTGTAGATACTTTCCATTGATTATCAAGATCGATAATTTCATCTACTAGTCCAACATTTCCAAATCGCTTAGATTGTGACTCACGAACCAATTCAGGATTTGTTCTAATTAAATGTATATCAATTGGCATTCTTTATTTATTTAATTATAGTATAAAAATGAATCAATTTTTTAACTTTGTTTAATTATATAAAGTGAGTTTTGTTATATAAAAATGATAAAACCTACTCATATCTATATTGAATTCGGTTTCCTGTTGTCAAGTCAATCAATATTTCCAATAAATTAGGAATCTCTTCTCGTATCTCTACAAGTTTCATATTAAGACCATCACGCAATGATTGACCCTCCATAACAATTGGTGTCAAGATTTCAGGGTAAGTTGGATTAGAACCCTCGGTAATACCACGATTATATTTGATTGACGCTACCCACAAAATATTGGTGAGAAAACCCCAGTTATCCATACTGAAAAATCTATTAGTTCCAAAACGTGTAGGAATATATCCAAAACGGATTTCTCTATCGTCACGGATCTCGTTAGAACGATCAATTTGAAATTCTGTATCAGAACCACGAACAGGAATAACTCGGAAAAACCTGTCCCGAGGTCCTTGAGGAGCCTGAATGCCACCAAGTAGACCAGGAGCCTGAATACCACCAAGTAGACCAGGAGCCTGAATGCCACCAAGTAGACCAGGAGCAGGAATTGCACCTAGTAGCCCATGAGCCGGATTAAGAATAGGACCCCAAATAGCACCAGGACCATTCAAATCATGATTCAAAATTTGATGAGGAAGATTGATATCTTGTTCTTCCTGAGGATTAATTGGGAGAGGAAGATGAGCAAGAGGAGGAAGATGAGCAAGAGGAGGAAGATTAGCAAGAGGAAGATTAGCAAGAGGAAGATTAGCAAGAGGAAGATTAGCAAGAGGAAGATTTTGAATTTCTTCATGAATTGGATTGTGATCCATATCTGGGTTAATACCACCTAGGGCAGTTTGTCTTCTTAGTTGACGATCCATTTGGATTAAATTAATTGGTATATTAGATATTCCAAATATTCTAATTATCAAATTTTTCTATATAAAACTAAGTTTGGATATAATCACAAATAGATTCAATTCCAGTGATATCTCCATAGATTTCTCTGTATTCTCCTGAATGATCAAAACCAGAATAAGTATAATATCCTGTTATTTCACGTGCATTTTGCACATTCCAAACCCAAACATTATTCCAATTTTTTTCATCAACCTTAAATCCAAATAAATCAGATTCAATGGGTTTAAAATATAATATTTTTAATTCAAAATCGTAAATCTTAAAACCTGAATGATCACTTAGATATATGCGATTTGGTCTAAATACTATTTTATACCAATATTCGTTTGAAATTGGTGTTTTCCAAATGTGAATAGGTGTCGAATATACTTTGATAATATCATTTTTATTATAAATTAACAGTTTAGAATTTGATCTCTCACCTAATTTTACATGTTCATCAAACTGAGCTTTTTGTTCAGGATCACAATTATTATAACAAGGAATACATGTATAATCACCAAAGTCTGCTTCATATGTTAAATCATCAATATCTATTCCTATTACAAATGTATTGTCAAAAATATAAGTATCTGACAAGATTTTCTTTTGTTTGAATTCATTTGGATAATCTTTTGGTTCCTCATCAATATAAATATTAAATACAGTTGTACCATCAGATTGTAAACCAACTGAATAACTGTGAATATCCTTTACAAGGTTTCCTATTTCTTTTTCTTTGTCTGAAAAATTTTTCAGACTGCGAATATGTTCTTGTAGAATACCTATTTCTTTTTGTCTTTCTTGTTCAGCATAATAAGCTTTTCTCTCAGCTTTACTCATTCCTGAATTTTTTTTTAATGGAATAATTTTTGGAGTGTTTGACATATTTGTTAATCAAATATAATTGAAATTATATTTAATTATAATTAAAAATCAATTTTATTTATTATTCTTCTTGATCATCTTGATCATCTTCATCATCATCTTTAACACGTAAATAAAATCTATTATAAAAATCAGTAAATCGTATGATTGTATTATTTATTATTACATCAGTAATGTTGTTACCTGTCCATTTTGAATATAAATGATCCCAGATAGCTGTTGAATGTTCTGCATCAGTTGCAATAAAAACTTTATTATCATAATAAATATTTGTAACTGGTTTACCAATTATATTCATGTAATCACAAAATTCAATATATTTTTGACAAAGTGATTTAGACAAATGATTTTCTGCATTAAAATTACATGCTAATGATTCATTCTGAGGTTTTCTTTTTTTCTTATTTCCAATAATAACCCAAGGCATATTTATTTCTATTATACTTTTTATTATTGGTAATTTTATAAATTTGTTTAATTAGTTTGATTGAGATACTTGATGTTAACATACCAGGATTTGCACCACTGCTTGTGCGTATGAAGCCAAGGAAGTAATATCACACAAACAAATTTTTTTATGTAATAGAAGTATTTATTTGTAATAAATGAATTAAATAAATTATTTAATACCAAGTGATTTAGCTAAATCTTGATTAGATTTCGCCAATCGAATAATACCTATTTCATTATCAGAATCATCTGATTCATCCTCAGAATATTCATCTCCAGAATAAGCATATTCATTTGTCATTATAGATAGTTTGTATATACTATTTGGTTGTATTTGTGTTTTTGGTTTATTGTCTAAAACAGGTTTATTAATTGGATAGTTAGTTTTGTCAGCTAGTTCTATTTGATTCAATTTTGTTTTAATAGTTAAAATTTTAACATCAATGTATTCAATATATTTTAGAATATCGCTTTTTTTATTTTCAAGTTCTAATAGTAAATTTGATAACTCAAATTTTATTTTAATAATATCTTGGTTTTTATCCATTTGTATTTAATAAATTAATTATTATTTAATTATTATATTTTCAAATTTTAATATATTATAATCATATAAATATAATGGAAAGTAATATAACTGTTGGATTAATTTCAAGAGTAATGGAGATTGATATACCTTTTTATTCAGAATGGTTAGAGTATTATGATAAATTAGGAATAGATTCATTTTATTTAATTATTCATGATGTTAATTTCATTGATTTAAAAAGTGTATTAAAATATTATCCTGAAAAAAAGATTAAATCTATAATTTTCAGAGATGCCAAAATACGTTCGGATCCAAATTCTTCTTTAAGAGCAGATTTTTTTAATATAACTGATGATTATTTATTGAATGTAGACTCAGATGAGTTTTTATATTTAAAAGGAATGGGAATTAAAGAATTTATTTATGCAAATCTGGAATTTAATTATTTTAGATTTAATTGGTTAATGGTTCCAGGTTTTAAAGACAATTACAATTCTTTCAATGAATTATTAAATTCAAATGAAAAAAAATATTTTTTAACACAATATAAATCAATGTTAAAAATTAAAGATTTTGAAAACTATAAATTGAGTCCTCATGACTTTGATATCGATTTTACGATCAATGATAATAAAGAATTATTGAAAGAATATTCAGACTTTGATAATTTCTTTATTATACATTTTTCTTTCAGAAGTAAATCTGATGCTTATTTAAAATATAAATACCAATTTTTAATGGACATGACACCAACAAAACAGATTGAAGATAATCCAATATTTAATTCAAAAACTAAAACATT
>JACCDO011552859.1_pt1 | contig 48896 bp, 25 predicted proteins | sample 7446101 | NCBI WGS metagenome assembly JACCDO01 (sample SAMN15323440, study PRJNA562643) | freshwater metagenome | isolation source: river surface water | place: USA:Blue River Watershed | collected 2017-08-16 | reverse complement strand
CACAATTGAAATTTGTAGAATCAATTTTTAGTTGTTAAATATATAAAATATTATTCATAATTGCGCGGCTTTGATAGGATTGTTTGAAGTATCTATAGTAGATACGCTCCTAAATGGCAGCGGCGGCAGCGGTCCCGTACGATGTAAATATTTCTGTAATACCGACCTTGACAAGAACCGCAGTATTTACGAGTTCATTATCAATTCTTGCCACGATAGATGCAATGCACGATTTTAATGATAAAGACCGAACTGGAGGCGACCATATATATAAGAGTACCATTGAAAAATTAAATATAAAAGATACTAGAAAAATTCCAAGTATTGTTCTTGGAACTCCTGGGTCTGTAATTCCACCAGAAGGCCAGGACTCTGAAATTTATGCATTTAAAAATTTATTTGGTAAAGTTATGCCAGACCATACAAAAACAACTATAACAGAACTAAAAGATTTTCAAACTACATTTACAACGGATGAAAATCGTATAAATGAATTTACGCTACATACAGATATAGATGATAAGCCGATTAATTATAAAACAAAATCAATATGTATTAGACGTGATAAAAAATGGCAAATAACCCCTGAAGCATTCTATGATTGGTTAGATGTTAATGAACAATTAGATATTACATTTGGTATTGATTCACTGGATGCTCCAATTCACAAATTATTAAATCTTAAGACTGCTGAAGTTAACCCTGCTATATTTAAGGATGGTATAGGACGTATAGAAGAAATTCCTGCTATTAAAACTATATCATACTTAAAAACGCGAGAAGAATTTATTGATTCTGCTCCAAAAGTTACGCTAGATTCTACATTAAAAATAAAAATAATTGAAGATAAAAGTAAGAATATAATAACATATCCAGCTACAACTACAACAGATAATCAAACACCCTCAAATCAAGGGTTTTATTCTAAATATACATTCAATATTTTCCCTATTGAAACTGTAGGAAATATATCAAATTGTGGTATGGAAATTGTAGATGCTAATATTAGAAATCCTATTGATATTGTGAAAGGTACAAAAGAAGATGCTCACAAAAATTCTGTTGGTAAATTGGCAGCACAGATTAGAAATATTATAAATAAACTTGGAGAGTTTTTTAGTGGAAAAAAAGATGAGGATAAACATAAAATTAAACCTGATAATCAAGCTGCACTTCATTCATACTTCCAAAGAAAGCGCGCAGGTGATTGGCTACAGGTATTGTCATGTCTCACTCCAGAACGCTATGGCTTGAAATCACATGTTCGCCCATTTTTACTTACAGTGGATAGAATTTGCTTGGCATACGGAATTACAATGGGTGTTGATATGCTATATGCGTCGTGTAGAAAGAATGGAGATGCTTCGGAAAACTGGCTCACATTTTTTTATCGTGATGTAAAAACCCAAAGTAAGATAGAGGTACTTGAAAAACGTATTAATAATACTAAATCATATATTCATTCTGTATATGAAACAATAAATCCTAACAGCCGTGCAGATATTCCAGTTGATGTTAATGGAAATAGCTATTTCAATATTATAAATGTGTACAATAATGCACACATGGCTAAACTTGTTGCTTTGAATACACAAGCTAATGCTGCACTTACTGTTCTTAGAGGTAATCTTGCAAGGGTAAGTCGTTTTTCAGCGGCGGTAAATAGTATTGAAAAACAAATTAAAAACATACTCTATATATACTCAAAAATTGCCATTTTTCGTTCTACAATTCCTGAATTACATAAATATAATGGTGTCTTGTTTGATGATTATAATGTTATAAATGCAGCAGCGGGCGCTTATGCTCCTATTCTCGCTGATGCTCGTGCTGCTGCTGGTGCTGCTGGTGCTGCTGGTGCTGCTGCTGGTGCTGCAGCGAGGTTGGGTATTCCTATAGATATTGATGATTCTACAATTGCTGGTGCTGTTGCTGCTGCTGCTGGTGCTGTTGCTGCTGCTGCTGCTGGTGCTGCTGGTGCTCCTGCTGGTGCTGCCGCTGCCGCTGCTGGTGCTGCTGCCGATGCTGATGCTGATGGTGCTAAAATACTATCTGACGCAATTAGTCGTATTAATCAAAATATGGCAATTGTACACTCTATTACTCTAAAAATACGTGAGAAGGGGAGTGTAGCAACACCAATAAATTTTAATAATGCATTACAAGATTATTATAATCGTAAATATACAATAAATCTTGATACACAAGATGGTACTAAGGCAATTTCTCGTGATATATTTAAATTAATTAATGATATCGATTTATTTTCTGATAGTGATGATTCATCATATCATGGTTCTTCTATTTTTATGTTTTTGAATACAAATTTATCAACAGAAGAAAAAGAAAGTCTTTTTACAGCAATTGATGCAGTAAGAGGTGTTATGGGTACTAAGCCACCTGATAACTATTCGCTTTTCATAGGTCTTGGAAAATTAATCACACATAGAGATGATGCTCCAGATATAGGGATGTTTGAGACTATACCTCCTGAAATCTTAATGAGTACTATTATTGTATGTGACCGCGGTGAGCCAGCGGCGGCTGCAGTAGTAGAAGCACCAGCTGCGGCTGCAGTAGTAGAAGCACCAGGGGCGGCTGCAGTAGTAGAAGCACCAGGGGCGGCTGCAGTAGTAGAAGCACCAGGGGCGGCTCTTGCGTTAGGGCGGCAGAAGACGTTGACGCGCAAGAATGCTCCAGCAGCGCCGACAGTGGCAGTGGCAGGGAAGAAGCGAACTTGGGGTCGAGTGGCGACAGCAGAGGCGACAGCAGAGGCGACAGCAATGGTTCTAGATGGTGATAGGGCGGCGGAGGCGAATCGTAACAAGCTGATTCAACAAAGTAGCGCGCGCCGTAAAACTTTACGGAATGATAAAGCTAATGTTTACACAACCCCATCAAAACCAGCAATGAGCGATAGTGCAGCATTAGCGGGATATACTCTATTTGGCGTACCTCATGATTACGATCCTGGTGATGCGGCAGGGGGGCAAGCAGCGGCGGCGGTTCCAATGCTGGTTGATGCGGGTGCGGGTGCGGGTGCGGATGCGGGTGCGGATGCGAATGTGGATGATAAGGAAGAGAATCCTCTGGATGCATCAAGTCTCACTGATTTTTATATAGCACATCTACTCTTAGCATTGAGAGCTCAGGGCGAACTTACTTTTCGCATTGTTGAACCTGTACAAGAAGGTGGATTTACAATACCTACAAGTTCTAAGACTTCTCCCATATATACTCATACACCTTACACAACATTCTTTTTCCTTCTACGTGAACTCAGTTTCCGTATGAAATTTAATGAAGGAATATCACCAGATTCTATAAATGTATATATTATTTTATCAGAATGTGTAGAATATTGTATTGCTTCTGCAATGTTAAAGAGAGATGTATTTTTAAAACGTATGGAAGTAGTATTTCTTGAATATATTGAAAAATGGTCTGAATTTTCAAGTAATATATACGAAGTGGAAGATCTATTTCTAGATTTTAAAAAATCATATTACGGATTCTATAATGTATCTAATGAATATAAAATGCGCCTTATGGGAACAACAACCAATCCAGATAAAAAATATATGGATTTATTATCGGAAACTCTTGGAAAAAGTGGTATTAAAAATATAATGAAACTTCAATATACTAAGGACCAAGAAGATGATTCTAAAAAGAATACTAAAATCTTAGATGAGCGTATTCAAAAAAATCAGAACCTTATGAATATAATACTTATAATAGTGAAGAAGATTTCTGCAAACTCTGCTGCTACACAAGTCGTTATACAACGTGCAACAGAACGGAATACTCGTAAAAAGACTAAAAATGGTTTAGCGACTACCGCGAATCTCTATACCAAAAAAGCACATATAAGGAACAATATTACTCCACACCAAGAATGGCAATATCTATTGAATATTAGTTCTGGAGGCGGTCGCAGAAGAACGCTGAAAAAACGTGGTAGAAAACTGACACGTGTTCACAAATATAAATCCACTAGAAAGTGGCGGTCTACATAAAAGAATCTTTCTGAAATACGTGCGTGTATTTCTTTATGGATGAAACAGCTGCCTTACACTCGAGCGCAGTAGGGACTTGTATGTCACCAAGAATCTTAATCTCCTTCTCTTCGCGTATATCTAAATCAATCACGCTCGTATCATACAACAAACGAATCGTCTTAATTGCGTAGGATGGTTTCGTGGCAATCAATGTAAAAAGACCTTTTATAACAGATTCGGTTAGAGTCGTATCTAATAATGTCACTCCTTGGTGAGTAGTGAGATTTGTAGTAGACTTATCAAACGCGGCCTTCACAAACGGCAAATCTGCGTTAAACTTCGTATCATGATACTCAAAGTGTACATGAATTCGGCTCGTATTCTTCGGCATCAAGCGCAACAGCGTCTGAACTTCTTCAGCCGTCCATGGACCGTCATCTGGGTCATAATAAATAGCCGACATTCTATCTATTGTGTAGTTGGGGGGCTTTATATAATGGCTCTAAAAGTCAGCATCCATTGCAAACTTCTTCTCTTCAGCCTTTCCATTCGTATTTGCTTTTGCATACGTTGTCACACGTTTCTCAAAGAAGTTATCCTTCGCCTCAAGACTAATGCGCTCCATAAAATCAAAGGGGTTCTTTGCATGATAAATCTTGGGATATCCAAGCTGGATAGAAAGGCGATCTGCCACATACTCAATATATTCCGCCATAAGCTTTCCATTCATTCCAATAAGTTCACAAGGGAGCGCCTTAGTAATAAACTGCTTTTCAATCTTGACTGCCTCGCGGATGATTTTGTGCGCGTCAGCCTTGGAGAGTTTTGTGGTGAGTTTGCTATACAGAAGGCATGCGAATTCAGTGTGAAGCCCTTCGTCACGTGCAATCAGCTCGTTCGACGTCGTAAGCCCTGGCATAAGACCACGGGACTTGAGCCAATAGATTGAGCAGAAGGCACCGCTGAAGAAGATACCCTCAATGACAGCAAACGCCATGAGACGGCTTGCAAATGTTGCCTCCTTTGAATCAATCCATTGAAGCGCCCACTCAGCCTTCTTTTGTACACACGGAATCGTCTGGATTGCGTGAAGGAGGTCATATTTTTCTTGTTTATTCTCAATATAGGTATCAATGAGAAGTGAATACGTTTCGCTATGTACTGACTCCATCAGGTTCTGGCATGCGTAAAAGAACTTGGCCTCTGGAATTCCAATCTCACGCGTGAAGCGCATCGCGAGGTTTTCCATCACAATTCCATCGCTGCCTGCGAAGAATCCGAGAATGTGCTTGATGAAATGGCGCTCATTGTCATTGAGCTTCTCCTTCCAGTGCGCGACGTCCTTGCTGAGATCAACCTCTTCAGGAATCCAAAAGACTGACATGTGCTGCTTGTACTTGGCCCAGATGTCGGCGTGCTCAATGGGGAAGATGACGTGGCGATTAGGATTCTCCTTGAGAAGCGGCTCTTCTTGTTGCTCCGAAGGAGCAGCAGGGGGTGCAATGGGAGCCAATGCCTCCACTTCAGCTCCAGCCGATGCCTTGCGAGCCTTGTGCTGAGGACTCTTCATCGGCGCGAGGGCAGGGCTATTGAACTCTGGGCGACCTGAAGCAGGGGTGGAAAGCATCTTGGTAGAACCGGGCATTTTGTGTGTGATGATGTCTTATGGTGCGTTCGCGAGTTCAATTTTATCACCATCTAGAAGGGGTTTTCAAACGCATTCACTCTTAGATGGCCGAGACGGGCGCGAGTGAAAGCCTAAACTGAAATAAATTACTATACATATACAATGCCAATGCCTCTTGATGACCACGGGGGTCCTGTACCCCCAAGCTTCCACACACGTTCGCTTGCCGATGAGGCCAATAAAGTATTCCTCTTTGTTCGGCCTGAGTCTGAGTCAATTAACTTTATGCAACTTTATGAATCTCTCAAACTCAATGACGTTGCGGGTATTTTTATCATGGTTCCTCAAGTGTCAGACTCGCTTCCGCGATTTCATCCGCTTGTACACTATTTCTCGTCCATGATTCAAACAAACGATTTTGTATTTAATCTCATAAAGGATAATAACATAGAGGATATTTTTTATACAACCATTTCTGAAAAAACAATTGTCCACCCTGAATTCTGGAAGATTCTCTCGTGTGCCAAACCTGGCAAGAATTATACATATCTAGATGAAACCGGATGTGAATATACTCTTTGGTCTATGACTCGCGATGGTCTTTCTGCCGATATGATTCAAACAGACCGTATTGCGGCATATGCGATGGCTACAGATGAGAGAGAGACACCTAGAATCAAGGATGCAGCTGCACATGGTCTCATGCGGCAACTTGCACATGATGTTCCTGAACTTAGTATAGATACAAGCACAAGTTACACTCCTCTTTGTAGACTTGCCACAAAGTATATGACAGATAAGTCGCCGTATAATGTTATGACACATCGTCATCCCTACACAGCAGTCTATGATACATTCCTTCGTCCTTTCCAGCGTACAGATGCACTCAAATTTGGTGAAGTTGGCGTATTGAATGGCGCATCTGTCCGAATGTGGCGCGAGTACTTTCCTTTCGCTACAATTCATGGATTTGATATAAGTACAACATGCCTTTCAAAACTATCTGATATTCATAATGTAAAAGGTCACTTGGTAGATGCGGGTGAAAGCAATGGGCTGCGCGATGCACTTCAAGAGGCGTGTGCCGATGGAAAAAGGTTTGATGTGTTGCTTGAGGATGCGTCCCATATGTTATCGCACCAGCTCATCTTTTTGCGGGAGGCGGTCAACTACGTCCGTCCTGGAGGACTTTTAATTATTGAGGATATCTTCCGCGCAATCCCTGCTACGCGTTTCAAGGAGGCTATCCAGCAGATTTCAGACAAGGTTCTCAACGCAGTTCTTATTCGCCCTGAGCATGTTCATCGGTTTTCACCTGGCTGGGAGAATGATAGAGTACTCTTGATATGGGTGAAATAGGCTATTTGAGGGCGTTATAATACTCTACAACCTTCGGATGCGCTTTTACAGCGCTCGGCTCAAGGTCATAGATATAGAGACTCTCAAGACTCTTCACGCGACTCAGTGCGACATAGGCTTGCCCCATCTCAAAGGTTGAGGAGCCAATATCAATGAGCGCAGAATCTAGCGTGGCACCCTGACATTTATGGATTGTAATCGCATAGGCAAGAATAAGAGGGATTTGTGCTCGGTGAACTCCTTCAATATCATCGCTCTCCCACGTAGCCTCTGCGACAGGAATTCCTTGGCTTTGACCTTTGAAGAGTACGATTGGCTGCGGAGGCACTGTATCTGTAAATCCCTCCACAACTCCACGACTTCCATTAACCAAGCCAGCCTCCTGGTCAAGATTGTACACAAGCATCACTTGTGCTCCCACTCGGAGCTCAAGCGATGGTTTGTACGGAGCGTCACGGTCCAGCTTTGCAATGGCTCGCTGAACTTCTGGCGAGTCCTTTGTCATTCCTTTTCCAATCGTCGCATCAAAGACTGTCTTCGCCTCAAAGGTCATCTTGGAGCCTTTGAGCTGTTTGAGATTGTGTTCATTAATCATTTCCACCTCGGCTCTGCGCGAGAATAGAAGCGTCGGCCGAATCTTGTCCTTCTGCCACGTCTGGTCTTTGCGTCCATTCAGAATCTCAATGCTCTTCTTTGACAGGGCTCCTTGACGCGCCTCCATCAGAATTGATTGGAAGATTGGATCGCTTTGACGGACAATCTTCGTCAAATGAATCACCTTGGGTGCCATTTGAGCCCAGATTGGAGAGTCAAATACAAACTGTCCTTTGGCCATTGGATCATCCACCTTGATGACTGGTGGGAGTTGGAAGAAATCGCCTACAAAGATGATTTGAATGCCTCCAAATGGCTTTGTATTTTTTCGGAGGATTTGCCCAACCATATCCAGCTTTTCAAGCAGGTCTGGAGTCATCATACTCACTTCATCAATAATCAGCGTATGTGTGAGAAGCCAGCGGCGCATTGTCTTGTATGCATATTTCTTAATTCCTGCTGCAATCACTTGCGGCGTATCCTTGGCAAGACCAACACCTGCCCAACTATGGACTGTTTTTGCCTTATGACCAAGAAGAAGTGCAGCACAGCCTGTGAGAGCGGTTACAGCTACACGTCTACCGCGTTCTTCAAGTTCTTTTACGATATGATGAATAAGGAAACTCTTGCCTACGCCACCAGGACCCGTGATGAAAAGCGTCTCACCTTTTAGCACTGCTTCAAGAGCAGATTGTTGTTCTTCGTTAAGAGTCATTTTGTATGGTAATTATTTGTTTGCAATTGTAGGTGTCAATTTTACTAGGCAAAAAATTGAACGCTTGCGACTGCGTCTTTGATGGTACAAGCTGCTTGACTAGAACTCTACTACAATGTCTGACCAGGATTGGGAGCCTATTCGTATTCACTCTGCAGGTGCTACCGCTGCTGCAAAGTCGCTTCGTACTGCGGCTCCAAAGGTCGCACCAGAGGTTGCCCATGCTCGCAAGCTCGCCGATGCAGAGATTGCCAAGCCGAAGCAGCTCGCGGCCGAGTCGCGACAGGAGATTGTTGCCAAGCGTGCTGCAATGAAAAAGTCACAGGTTGAACTCAATCAGCTCTGTAACTTTCCAGTGAATACGATTCGCGAAATTGAGGCTGGACGTGTATGCCCTAGCATCGGCCAGCTTAATACACTCAATCGTATCCTCAAGACAGGGCTCAAGCTTGTTTAAGAGAAGATGCGAGGGAGCGTAGAAAGAAGAAGAGCATAGGGAACTTTTTTCAGTCCTCGCGGCTTTTGAAATGCAGCGGCGAGGAGTGGAGAGAGAATAATTTGGAGGTCATTGAGGTCTACTAGGTCAGACTGGATAAGATATACATTCAGTGCCTTGAGGAACTTTCCAAGTGTAAGACCTTCTTCTGCAACATCAATTGCAGCGAGAAGTTCACGAACTTTTCCAGCTTTTGCTTGCTGTGCTACATGAATGGGGTGAGATTCCAGTTGAAAGGTCTGCTGGTCAAGAAGAGTTTGCATCGTATCCAGCCGATGACTGAGAAAGTTTGCAGTCGTACTAAGGCGCTCAATTTCAGCGTGAAGCGAATTCAGTTCAGCTGAGGGCTCGTATTCATAGTCCGATTCTTCCTCATAATTGTCCTCTCCATCTCCATAATACTCATCAAGTGTAGTCTGCATTCTGTATTTCTTGGTACCTATTACAGTCAGATAAACTGGGTCAATTTTTTACAGGTGCTGTATTTTCAGTTAAATTGCTGAAAAAGCCTAGGGCGGCGGCAGCCAGCCAGTCTGGAAAATTACAGGAAAAATCTGGAAATTACAGAATACTGTAACTGTAAAAAATTTGAAGCTGCGGCTGGAAATTCAGTCTGGCACAACAAGTGTCACAATGAATTCAGCAGTTCCTTGCACTGTCTGTGGAGGAGGATGCGCGAAGCCCTCGCACTGTAAAACTCTCGGTGTTCCTCCCGATGGATTCTATACTGGAGGCAATGGTGGAGGCGGTCATAGTCACGATGATGATGATGAAAAGGCCTTTCTTACCGTGTATTGGCCGTACGGACAAATTTACTCAATGGGTGATGAATTTCAGTCCAAACCGCGAGAGACGGCACCTTGGCATCCACACTCTCCCAGCAAACCTTCCAGTGTGGCGGTATAAGAAGCGCTGAACCGGGTCGCACAATTACATCTATATATTCAATCTGTGCAAGAAGGGGTGCATCATCGCGCGTGAGTTTGCTCACACGTTTGCCAAGCCATTTTTGCGGTAAATATGCATCCGATGATTCATTCAAAAGACTGACCTGGATTTCTCCATCGGTTGCCATTAAAACAGTACTATATCCAAATGTCTGACGGAGTCCCTGAGACCCTATCGCAACTTCTGTACGAGCAGTCAAGAGAGGAGTCCACCACGCAGACTCTTTGAATGTCTGTAAAATGAACCTCTGTATCCAGACTGGAAGCCCAACCTGTGTCGCAAGAGTGGCAGCTTTTGTCGGTGGTAAGGCAACAGATTCATGCTTAATCATCTCGGCCAAGGTCATTCCATTTATGGCGGTTTGCTGCAAAGTCGGTCGCTGACTTATATCATTGCGCGTCCAAAGCTGCTGCGGGGCTGGTGCTGGCAGAACCACTATCGGACAACGCTCGGCGAGCAGTGCCATCGCCTTTTCCAGGTCTTCTGTCTGCAGGATTCTAAATTCTTGTACGGCTTGTTTATAAAAGAAAACGAGAATTATTCCTATTATTCCGAGTATTAAGAATAATTCTAAAATCATGCTGCCTTGAGGACAACTCTCTAATGGGCGCGCCGACGGCGCGTTTTACCGTTCGGGCGCATCGGTTTGATACAATCTTTAAAGAGTCCTGGAATGAACTTGTTGCGCTGAATACAGCCAAGTTCTGATGCTGTCAAATCCTTCTGCGCCTTTTTCTTTAGTTTTCCATCCGCTGTATAGGTTTCAACTGCCTTATATCCTTTGCCATTCTTTATAGAAACTATATTGCGTCGCGTCTCACCTCTGCCGCCCTGAAATGTACTGTGAACCTGCTCCGAGTGATAGGAAAAATGATTCATTGTGGGCTCCTACTATGCGGTGAGTGGAAAATTGAAATAGGCAGATGCGTGTACAGATAGATATACGTAATCATGGAAACTACGGAGACTGTAATTCATAACGTACATACATTCATTTATGGGATGACGGACCCGAGAATTGTTCTTCTACGAAATAAAGAGGTTATCCAGTGGCTATTTGGAGACCTTTCATTTCTGCCGCCAATTGAAAAAAAGAATAAAACGGCGGACGAGGATAAATACAAGGTCCTTGAAGACAAATGGGGGCAAACTGTGCTGAAAACACGTCGCCCTGATCTGAAGCTTGATAAACAATGGACAAATAAGTTCGGTGAACATATCTGTGAAGAAATCTTTGCACTTCTTGGAAAAACTGTATCTAAGCCTGTAAAAAAGAACCACTATCAACCTGATTCTGAAGTTGATGATGCGATTCTTGAGGCCAAAACTGAAACATTCTTTACACGGGGGACAGCAGGTGAAAAGATTCTCGGGTGCCCTTTCAAATACGCTGAAATTCCTGTTTTATATTCAAAGCCTTTGAAAATCATATGTATGGGCGGGGCAGAAAAGGCTGCGCGAGACCAATATGGAAACCTTCCTGGTGAAAAATGCAGTGCACGTAAACAGGAGTTTCTTGACTTTTATAAGAGTAAACAAATTGAATTTATTGGCGCATCCGATATTCTAAAAGGGCTGGTCAGTTCGTAATCAGAACCTCATTCGTCTTTGATTCTGGCTTCTTGGAATGAATCGCTCGGCGGCACGAAATGATTTTTGTCGTATATGTGGGGGCTGGAAATGCAGTTTTTACAAGTGTCACATCTGCATTACTCATGAGCATCTGTACTGATTTCGCTTTGAAGGTGCCACACGTAGCAAAGAGCGCCTTATGGTCAATTTCTGTAAATCCATCCGCCGTATACGATGTGAAGGATGTATCTGTCTCTGGAGCGTACGGTGGGTCAAGATATACAAAGTCCCCTGCGGCTGGCTTTTTCAGCGATTCTGTAAACGAGGCGCATGTGAAGATAACCTTTTGAATAAGTGCCGATACTGATTTAATATGGTCTTCATCAAGAATTGCAGGATTCTTATAATTTCCATAGGGTACATTGAATCCATTAGGACCTTCGCGATATACACCACGAAAGCACGTTTTATTCATAAACAGAAGCATTGCAGATGCAGCTGGAGTTATTCTAGCGTCACCCTTTAGTGCATTGAATCGTGACCGAATCCAATAATAATATGCTTCCTGTGATGAGAGGGCTTCCTCGCGAGTTGCAGCCTTACGATTCGCCTTTTCATCCTCGCCAAGTGTCTTGCACGACTCAAATTCCTTCTTGAGAGCCTTTACTTCTTTAATAAGTTCATTAGGATTGGATTGAATAGTCTTATACAGTGCAATAAGATTGGAATTAACATCGCTCGCATAAATGGCCCCAGTGACTTTGATTGTACCTGCTTTTACAGCCGACAAGAGTCCCAGAAGTACACTACCACCTCCCAGAAAAGGTTCATGGTAATTTACAATGTTTTTCGGAAAGAGCCCAAGAACTTCATCAAGAATCTGCGTTTTTCCACCCACCCATTTCAGAAACGGTTTTGTGGCCTCCATTGCGGTCGTGCTGATAGTCTACTTGGGACTAATATTTCTAGGTCAATTTTATCAATTGATTCTATAGTATAGATTCAATTGATATAATAGCGTAAATAATAGTACAGTGGCCAAAAACAGTACTGGAGCCCCCCACAAATATTCATATGCGGATGTCTTTAGGTTATTTTAACTTAACAATTGCAGCTGCTACACGCTGTTTATGATGCGTATGCGCGCGCCTCCCTTTGATAGGCGTTATAGCACGGCGACCATGAACACGCCGAGTTTTGGCATACTTTTTGTGGTCTGGGACGACGGCTGTGGATGGGGAAATCTTTACAATAGGATTCTTAGGAGCAGATTCTTGAGCTGGCTGCTGTGGAGGCACAAATGCAACCGCATCATACAGACGCTTCCATTGCTCATCAGACAGGGTGGCGCCCTCCGAAAGTACCATAAAGATATTCAAATCGGATGGAATTGTCTCCTGAAATACAGTATGGAGCGTCTCAAACCAACTATTCAACTCGTCCAGCGTCATATCAACCTTCATAAACTCATCCACAGTTTCTTGCAACCACTCATAGGGCCATGACTTCAATTCTGGCTCTGCGAATTCTAAATAGTCTACAATAGGGAGCGTCATACAAGGCTGGCCATCTTCTGCACACTGAATCCTCCAACTAATAAGACCATACCACACTCCCTGAAGCTGAATCTGCATCCAATGAGGTGCATCAAAACAAAGTGCACGAAGGCGTGCTTCCATACTTTGTAAAGTATAGGATATGTGCGTTTAGACCTAAACAATCACATACATGGACTACCTTAGAATTACCATGAGTTTATCACCCCAGGCTTTACTCGGTGACAGTTTATTTCAAGCGGAAACATTCTTCCCCAAAAATAATATACACTCTATATTTGCAATATGTCATCCAATGGATATATTTATTATGGGAATATTAATGAATGAAAAACATGCTTGCTCAATCACCAATCTTATTTCTACAGACCATATATCTGATGCGAATAAAAATATTCAGGAGTATGATACGCAATATTCATTTATAACTGATGCAAAAGATATTGTTATGCAATCCTATTCAGCAGTCTACATTTCTACAGGGAAATCCGAGCTTGATGCACGATTAACACACCAAATTCTAGAGAAACGCCCCAGCGATCAAGTACTTTTTACTAAAAATGCTACACTCCAACATATTCATATTCCAAGCGGTTATATTGCATTACCAATTATATCTAATTTAAGTGTTATTTTTAGATGCAAGGAACAACTTAAACTAAACTGGATACGGAATGTTTATAAACCCTATAATTTCAATTCCAGTTGTGTAGCAATTGATAAACATACTGCAAAGCCGTCCTTAATTGAAACATCTGCAACAGACCTCCTTTTTTCAGTCCGCGTATCAAATAGTAAATTCACAGAATCAGATTTAATATTTTTAAAAAATGATACGATTCTTGATGAGCAGCTTATATGCAATCCAACATGTCGTGAGGATTTACGATTCTTTGTATGGAAAGGTGAATTATATGGCTCCTATACATTCATTACTCCATATATTGCAGGCGTCCCTACATTCCAAAAACTCATGGTTGGGAAATTTAGCCTTACAAAGTATGATATAACACTTGGTGCAGAAACTGTACCACTTTTTGGCCATAATTTAACAGATACTTCCAAAGGGAGTGACTGGATAAAAACAGTTGAGAAAAACTGGACATGGTGGGAGGCGCCAAATGGCAAACTCCATTGCGCCTATATGTTTTCTCCTTTGAAAATTCTTGAATTTGACAGTTTGGAGACAGAGCCATGCGAAATTCACTGTGAGACCGATATTCATTCTATACCAAAAGGTGTACGCGGCGGTGCATGTGGTGTAGTCTACGATGGAAAAATATGGTGCTTTACTCACGCATCTACAGAAGATAGCGCATTTAATATAGGGGTTGTTGTTTTATCCTATGATAATAAGCCGCGTGTATTGGGATACTGTCACGAGGTGGTCGCCAGTAAAGACTACTGGAACTGTATTTTCTACACTTGCGGTGCTGTTTTTTCTGAGACTGCAAACTGCTGGAAACTTACGGGCGGAGTCCATGACACGGCAAGCTTTATCCTACAGCTCAAACACGACGATTTGCTGAAAAAGATTTGCTGGATTTAATTTGCGGGGTCAATTCTAGAAGGTCTTAACCCTTTGCGCAGAGTAATTACTAAGATGAATGACAGACACCAAGAAAATGATGAACAACAAACACAAACACAACCAACATCCTACACACTAGACTTCGCATACGGTTCCACAACACTCAACGCAGAACAATACAAAATTGTCACAGCAGACCCCTACGAACATCAACGTATCCTCGCCTCCGCTGGCTCTGGAAAAACAACCACAATTGCCGCACGTATCGCGTGGCTCTTGGCAAACACTGCTGTAACATCCGACCAAATCGTACTCTTAACATTTAGCCGCAACGCAGCTCGTGAAATGCTCTTGCGTGTCCGACGACTCGCTGGCCCCGTCAGTCTCTGGGCTGGGACATTTCATGCCCTCGCCAACACAATCCTTAAATCATTTCCTTCTTCAAATGGGGGTGCTTCTAGCAACCTTTTTTTCGTTGATGAACTACCCGTCCGTTGGATGCAATGGATGCGCACCGACCGTGGTCGTAAATGGGTCGGCCGTATCAAATATATCGTCGTAGATGAATTCCAGGACATTAATGCCATCCAATGGCGTCTCCTGGAAACGATGCGACACATTGGAGCCCGTATGATTATTGTCGGCGATGATGCCCAGAATATTTATACTTGGAGAGGCTCTTCTGCGGGATTCCTCTTGGACTTTCACAATCTGATTCCACGCGTCAGTGACTACCAACTCCGCCAAAACTATCGCAGCTCCGAGGCAATCGTCGCTGTTGCCAATCGTGTCATGCGTGGCATTCCAACGCTGCCTTGGAAGGAACATATGATTGCCCACAAACGAGGCGGTGTCAAACCCGATGTACTTTTCTTCTGGCGCGCATCTGATGAATATACATGGCTCGCCAAAACACTTGCAGATCTTCGCAGGGCTGTTCCGCATGCCACTGTTGCAGTCTTGGCACGAAATAATGTAGACCTCTATCGCGCTGAAGAGGCGCTCATTCAAGGCGGCGTCAAGACACGCTTTCTTGTTATGGAGCGCGCCGATGAGTGCGAGGGTGGCCATACAAATGTTGGAGCAGTTGACCTCGCAACCTTTCACGGCTCCAAGGGACTTGAATGGGATTATACATTCCTCATTAGTCTCAGCGATGACACCCTTCCCTCAAAGAAAACACCCAATGAAATCATTGGAGAGCGCCGCCTATTCTATGTGGCCGTCACGCGCGCCCGTCAAAGAATGTTCTTGACCTATCACGGCAATGAACGCTGTTTGACACGCTTTGTCCGAGAGATTGGATACCAGCTCTTGACCTTCCATGGCCTTGCCAAGTACGCTTTGAGCGAGTTTGAAGTTGGCGGTATGGCTCCAAGCCTCCAAGGTTTATTGGATTCCTTGGACGGTGAGGAATGGCAAACGGCTCGTGTCGCAGGCCTCTTACCTTGGCAAGAAGATGCAGCTGTTCTTCCAATTAGTGAAGAACGACTCTTTCCAAAAGGTGAGAGCTGGCGCTTGCCAGAATGGGCCGATACACGGGACTTTGAATGCTTCTTGCGCCTCTGGATAAAACGTTGTATTCTGCAGTTGCGCGGCTGGAGAGAAGAGTACAAGGACCCTTTGAGAGAGCGCATGATATTTACAGTCCGCGTTTTCCAGGAAGACCGAGAGTTCTGGGAGAGATGGCGAGAAGAATTTGACCTCATGATTCGGCACTTTTTCCAGGATTTGCAGCGGATGCAGCCAGCCGACTATGGTGATATTGCTAAATGGTCCGAAGACCGCCGTCTAGGATGGGGTCAAAAGGAAATCGTTGAAGCCACAAGCATTTTGGCCAAACTCCGTGGTCAACTTCGCCCTCTGCGCTTTGAGTCCTACAGTCTAGATGAATTTACCATTGGACCGACCCGCTGTGTAGTTCCAACCGAGTATCGCGTGGAAGTCCTGCGCTCTTGGCGGCGACTTGTCCGAAAAGACCTTGGATGGCGCGAGATTTTGTTGGACATTTGGCGATTGGCTTGCTTGGAGCAAGTGGCCGATGGGCGGCATGCGGGCTTGTTCCGTGTTGGAGCCATGGCCGATTCTTTGAACGAATGCGTGCCCTTCTTGGAGCGTCTTGAAGGAGTCCTCCAAACAATGATGGACGAGGAGGAGACAGATGATATTACAGTGAATCCAGAAGTTGTACCTGAAGGTCTTACACCGACTGGATGCGATATTCTTATTGGACGGCGCCTCTTGCGCATTTGTGGTGAGCGGCGACCCGATATGTACATGTGGTCTGAGAGTTGGCTCACAGCCTACTTGTTTGTTGCGTGCGGCTTGTGCCGACCCATTGAACGCATACAAATGTTGCATCCATTCCATGGAGTTCTTTGGTCACACGGACCGGTTGATTTGTTACGAGCAAAGCGGCTCTATGAGCACTTGCTTGGCGTGTGGAGTTCTAAGGAGACATAATTACATAGTAAACGGAATAAAAGGGGCAGGGAAAAAGTCATCCACTGTTGTCTCGGCTTCATCATTGGCCGCAGCGATTCCAAAGTTCTCGGCGGGCTCGGTTCCAAATGCCGCAAAGGTATTTGGGTCAATTGTGGAACCTGGGTTCCTTGAATCAATCTTTGTTTGAATAGACAAACCGTGGTCATTCATTGCTGTAAATCCATCATTGTTCTGAAACATTGGTGAATTTGATAGAGCAGTATATATAGAATCCATTTCATAATTATTATATTGATTTACTTTAATATCATTAAAAAGAGCAGCACGAACCTCTTTCTCTGCCGCATTTTGTTTTTTGCTGGGATATATGGGATGTGCAGTTGTACCATCGTATATAGTTCTACAATACATCCAGGGGTCATAATCATCCTCATCCTCATTGTGTATAGTTCCCTTTTTTATATCATTCAATGTACTGTTTTCAACAGAAATATCAATCATAAAGGGAATCGCCCCAGACAAATCTATGGGCTTTTCATTGCCGCTACCACAGAGCTTCGGTGATTGTGTTTCTTCTTCACTCATTCTGAACTCTCTAGAAGTAGTTTATTTAAATCGGTCCCAGCGCTTTCCTCCGTGGCGGTGGTCTCAGTCGCACGTTTCATCTGCGAAAATCGGAAGAGTTTTGCGGGGTCTTCCTCCACCAAATCCTTAATGGCCGCATCCGGATTTCCCACACGCCGAAATAGGATTTGTCCAACCTCCGCGGGAGTCCATTTCCGGTCAAGCACTGGATTGAATACGAGCACCTCTTGTTCCTCCGTAAGAATTGTGTCATAGTGCTTTTCAATATGCTGCTTCAGCACTTCACACGAGTGCTTCTCAAACTCCAACATCATATCAAAACGGCCAGGGCGCAAGAGGGCCTCGTCCAAGCGCTCCGGATAGTTCGTACTCAAAATAATAATGCGCCCAGGAGTCTCACGAACGCCATCCAACACATTCAAGAGCGTCGCTAAATCAAGTTTGTCCGCCTCGGAGTCGTCTTTCCCTTTGACCATATTGCGCGCCATCGTCTCGCCCTGCGTCTTCTTCAAAAGCTCCATCTCAGCCTCCACCTTAATCTTATGCTGGCGCTCCTTCTCCATCTCCTCCGCCGACCGCTTTATGACAATAGAGTTCATTGCATCAATGTCCTCAATAACATATATGCGCTGTCTCAAGGGAATATTTAACACTTCATTCTTACCGTCGCCAACAACATTCACCTGGTCATTGTAAAAGAGGTCCTTGAGAGCATCTTTTGTCTTGATTTCACTCAACATAATATTAAAAATATGGCGCTTGGTCTCATTGGCAATTGCTTTAATCGTACTCGTCTTGCCACATCCAGGATGCCCATACATTACAATTCCAAGCGTATGGGGAATTCCCTTTTGATCATACCAGTCGCGACGACGAATAAAGAATTCTACACGCTCTTTGAGCTCATCAATTTGTTTCAGATAGACATTGTTCAAGGAGCGATTGCTCGTGAACTTGCTGCGAGTAAACATACAGACCTTTTTCGACATTGGATTGCGGAACGGGTCCGCTGAAGACGAAAGTTGGTCAAAATAATACGTCTCATTACCAAGCTTATTGCGCTTCTCTTGCTCAAAGGCCTCAATAGCTTGCTCTACGAATCGGTGAAGCCATGTAATATCATGGTCATACGTGGAAAGACGATAGAGAATCGGTTCATGCTTGGGAGCGCCAGTGCCCGTTGATGAAATGGTCCCCTGTGACTGAATAATCTCAAACCAGATATCATTTTCAATCATAAGCGTGTCCTTGAAATTCGGCATCATTTCCACGCCATTGTAGCGCAGACTCCGCACATCGGGCAAATTGCATACATGATGAATCACGGCGTCAATGCGAGGGTCTGAGAGTTTTCCATCTGCCCCGCGCTCGTACTGAATAAATGCACGGACTGTTTTTTGCGCAGGAGGTGGCGTCGTGGAGGGCAAAAGAAGGTCCAGTTGTTTGGAGTGCTGTTGAGGTTGGTCCTTCTTCTGAAAATAGGCAGTGACTACTTGAATAAGGAGAGGAATGTAACGGACAAGATGGTCATACGCCATAAGAACGATGATTGTAATGAGGGAACTTCTCCCACCTCCGCCAGAACTGTCCAGAAATTTCATCAAGTATTGCATCTTGAAAATCTCAAGCATTTGGTTAACTCCTTGTGGCACGGCAGCTGCACCTTGTGCCGATGCTAATTGTGCTCCTTGCATACTACTGCGAGTATTATACAAGGGTATCTTTAGACTTAGATAATTATTTATTTATCACCACTTAAAATGTAATGTAGTGTCCGTTCTTGAATGTTCAACATCTCCAATTATTGACTGAAGTGCAGCATATACTTCTACTACAATATCTATTTCAATGCATGGGTTGTTGAATATACAATGTATTGTATTTTTTGGAACAATTTGTACACTACATTCTGTTTCACCGTTTCCAGCCTTTTTAATAATAGCATCTTTAATTTCACGAATTGTAGTTTTAATTTTCATATTTCTGCGTTTAGTTGCGTAGGCACGCAGCGCTTCCTTTGATAGCGGTATATCCATGTAACACCTATTAGTTATTATATAATTCTTTTGCCTCTTTACGCAACATTACGAGGAACAGGGCGTGGGAGATTCTCCGCCGATGGGTCTGCGCCTCTGTTAGTCTGCCATAACATGTTGCCGCATTTCTGGTCCTTTTGGTTGTACTTGCTCAAACTCGTGAAATTGTTGAAGAATCGCGGGGCACCCATCAAGTTGCACACCATCGCCTCCTCAGAGCACTTGTACTGGCCAATCCGCTCCAACACGGGCGGGTTCTCCAAGTTACGGGCGATTCGTGACTTCGGTACTGTCTGCGGCGGCAAGAGACTCCATTGCTGAAGAGCATCACTCGTTGCTGGGAGCACATATTGCTGGGGGAAGCAGGAGCCGCGTCCAGGGAGCAAATCCTCATTCAAAGGGCGGTCCAAACGCTCCAACTTGCTCTCATCATTGATTGCAGCCGAGTAGCGACCAGGTGGGTAGAATTGTCCAGCGCCAGGAATCACAAGACTCGCGGGGACCGCTGGGGCGGGCTCCGCAGGTCCAGAATTGACATATTGCTGATTAATTTTTGCCCATGGTCTCGGATCCATCGGGAGCGCCAATGAGTTGTCATTCATTCCACCAGGAACACTGTAACGGAAAATCATTGTAGGGTCCCAGTGTCTTGGTGCACAATACCGCGAGAGCTTGGGGTCAAGTGTTGTATCATTCTTTATCGGAAATTGGGCAGGTGTTATACCTCCTGTAGACTCCATCTAGTTGGTGAGAGTATTATTTCAAGGCTTGGGCGGTGCGGCTGCGGTCGCAGCAATCCTCACACGCCTTGATTTCAAGGCTTGGGCGGCGGTGGGAGCGCGGGAAGCGTAGACTGAACCGTAGCACGCTGCTTATTCTCCGTTACATTCAAACTACAACTCCATTCACAATCAAAATCATCAATACGGTCACCCACAACATTGACCCATTCAAAGTACATTTGGTCCAAGCGACCAATCGGCGGATTAAACGTCACCTGATTGCTTACGAAACTGCGACTGTACGTATTGAAATCATTCAAGAGGAGCTTGCCATGGAAGTTATTAATCTGCCCTGTTGAATCGCGCGTCACCTTGAAGTTCTCCTTGAATGTCGTGTCCAAGCGATTCATCTGATACTCAGGATTGAGTCGCAAATATATATAGTCCTCTAAAATCTTATAGAAACTTGTTGCTTGGTGGTATGTACTATACGGCGTATCTACTTTTGCATATCCAAGATTATATCCCAAGCCCCAATCCTCCAAGAGCGGCCTATATTGTGGTAAGAGGCCCGTGTACCATAAAAGCTTAAACGTCAAAGGGTCTGTAAAGTTCTGTCGTAGGGCTGCAGATGGAGGAAGAATGTATTGAAGATTTGTACTAATAAAAAATAACATATTGCTATTTACATAGTTCGTAATATTACTCAAGAGAGTAGCATTTGACTGATAACTATTATAAATCGTACTAAAGTTGCTCGCAAACTGTCTAAAATTAGATGAATTAAAATTACTTCCATTAAAATCTGGGGCTAGACCTGCACCGAAAAAGCTATTGGACTGCTGGAATGCAATATCAAATGCCGACAGGGTTGTTGCAAATGTAGGATTAAAATTTGCAGATGACGTTTGTAGTGTGGAAATTTCTTCAATAATATTATTTTGTGTCAGCCATCCAAAATCATAACGATTTGGTAATACGAACCGAATTAGCGTTTCAGATGATTCTGTTGGAGCATACCCACGAATTGCCAAGTATTGATAATCCGATGTATTTGCACTCTGAGTTAGAGGTACGTTGAATATATAACTATTGAAATAATATCCGTTCATTGTAGTGTCTGCAACATAGAAATTAGAATTGTTTTCTAGACCCCATTTGCCCGTCGTATCTGCGAGGAATGTAGAAGTACTGCGATAATAAAACATAGCCGTATGGGGATATTCTGGATAGTCCAAATAACTCAAGTCTGTAATCGGATTGTATGCGTTTGCTATCTTCTCAAGAACAATCTTTTGGAACGGATAGAATATTTGCCATGCACTATCTACTATACCTCCTGTATCAATTTCAGTATTACGGTTGCCCCATACTACTGGCTGATTTGCAGCAGTAACCCACACGCTTCCATTGATTCCAGTTGTAGCCGATGTAATAAGTTGTCCTGTTCCTGTGACTGTCGTAACTGGCGTACTGACCTTGCCAATATCAATTGTTGTGGTCGCCGAATTCCAGTTGGAAGAATAATACAGATTACTGCCAAATGACTCAACCTGATTAATCAAATACAGTCTATCATTCGCATTTGGTACATTGGATGCGGCATTTACAGCGAGATTTGTCCATGATGTCGGCGGTCCTTGCAGAGTCCACTGCGTGCCTGGGAATCCTGTTCCAAGAGTCCATTTATATACTGAGGTTGCGAGTCCTGTCGTTGTATCTAAAGGCAACCAGTACAGTGTACTTGTCGTGGGGTCTATGGAATGAACAGCTGTCTTTGAAGTACCTACTGTTGTTGTAGCCGTCATAGATGTAGAAGCGAGCATATTGTAATAGAATTTTGTGGTATTTGTCGTATCCTGATACGCAACAACAATTTGTTCAAAGTCATTAATTGTAAACGATTTTACAGTCCCTCCAAATGGCACACGGAAACTTGAGTCCAGAGGGTAATCATATAATGTACCATTTACTGGATTGTAGCGTTTAAGTTTCATATAATTGGAGGTATTGTTATCATTGCTGAGCCCGAGGAAATAATACCAGCTTGAATTTCCAGTTACAGCAACCAAGCTCGTAAAACTCTCCGTGTTGAAAACTTCATCCGCTGTAAAATTCCATACTGGATCTGTAAACTGCCGCGTCGGCTGATTTCCAGTACAGTTGTAGACTGTAAAGTTCGTATCCTGGAAAAGTACATAGTTAGATACAGTCCCTATAACCTGATTTGGCGTAAGAGTTGTTGTCCATGGCTGGAGGAAATTGCTATCTGCATGAAGGGAGATACCACGCTTATAATTTAGCACAGTCGTACCAATTGGAATACTCTGGGCATACTGTGACACAGTTCCGTCATTTCCAGAAGGGGGTGCATAAATTGTTGATTGATTCGTTGCAAATGGCCAGCTCGTCTGGCCAATCGTAGAGGGGAATACGATACCATCACCAACATTATATGCACGCGTCCCATCTAAATATGCAGTACTGGTATAGACTTGATTGTAGAATGGGTAAGGTACGGCAGACCCACTCAGAGCTTTAATAGTCGTCGGCGTTCCATACTGGTCAAATGCAACAGCACAATACATGGACTCTGGCTGGTCTGACATTATACGTTGAGATTGTGTGTATCCAAGAATCAAACTTGTTACTTGCGGAACATATGACGTATCCTTCTGGAATTCATAATATGTCCCACCCTTAACATCAAATCCATTATTACTTGCAGTAAATGTTGATGTATAGGTTTCACGGGCTGAATTTGATAAGACTGTAATCGCAGTACTCAGCGAAAGCTGTGTTGTATTTGTATTTAAGATATTATACATGTTGTATACACCTAAATACTGAATTGCTGCATTAGGATCATTTTCATACTCATCAATTGCTGAGCGGAAGACAATTCGCTTCAAGTCCCAGACACCCTCAGACGGAATAAAGTTAAATCCTAGAACGCCGCGACTGAGTTGGAGTGTAGATTGCTGACCACCACCATAATGATAGTTAGATAAGTATACACCCTGTGTTGTACTAAGCGTATAAGGGAGTTGCGCTTGATTACTTGAACTAATAAGATTTGATGCAAGAGGATAATTACTATCTGATTCTGCAATATAATTCACAGAATAATAATGAGCAATCTTAAACTGGCGCGCAGGAACTAGTTCTGGTGTATAGAGATTTAAGAATGCTGGAATAAGAATAGAATTATTACCACCAGGATATAAATATGTTTGTGTCGTGCTGCTATAGGGTGAATTTGACTGGAATAAGTATTTTGTAATGGGGTCAATTGCAAGTGATTGAGATGGGTCAAAACTATCTGTGAAGGAATTAAATTCATAGGGGATATAATCAGTCCAATCTGTACTTACATCATTTATGTCATACCCCATAGGTACATTTGAAATAGCAATATAACTATTGCCAGCATTGCTTGATGGATTTTGTGCCCAAAGATTACTATTAATAGGAAGTTTAATCCAGTTAGAATCGTAGACTTTTGCATAATTATAATTTGTTGCAACTAGCGATGGAAATACTGTGCCACAAATATCGGTTGCTGGGTTGAGTCCCTCCACACTTAAACTCTGTGGCGTAATGGTAAAATTACTATTGAACCAAGGGAATACACGAGTATAAATATTGCCAAAATTTATATCATCTGGACGCATGCTGACATAATATGTTTGTTTGGGATATGTTGTAAAACTTATACTATTGCTTGTCTCGCCTATGTTTACAACAGTTGAAAACTTATAGAAGAGAGGTGATTCATTACGGATATTGAGAACATCGGCTTGAAAGGCTGCGCGGTCATGATACAAGAACATCCGAGTCGTAGCAACCGGTGTAGAGAGATTGGGTGACAGAACTGACTCATATATTTGCGCCGCCAAATTCAGTGAATATGTATAATTTGAACTGGGGCTGGCATTACTTACTTCTGGCGTTGTGAACTGGAAGAATGCACCGCGCGCTGATGTCAGAATATCAATCGTTATACTACTCACATATTCATTCGCGGAACTCTGAAATGAACGAGCCCATGAATAATTAGGATTTGTATTGGATGAATTTGCAGCTGACCAGCCAGGAACCTGAATAAGATTTGACATCGGCAAATTGTCAAATGCGGTCGTATACTTGGACGGATTTGTTGGCGGATAAGGAACATTCTGAAACGAATAACTCAGGTCAAAATATTGATTAATTTGAGTATTGAAATTAGACTGGTTGTAGAGAGGAATACGATATGCTGATGGGCGCGGAAGAGTCTCTACTTGAAGTGTTTGGCGAACAGGGCTGAGGAACTTAAATACAGTATAACTTCCTGGCTTAATAGGGCATACTGCATTAACGGTGTTTGTCAAATAGTCGGTGTAAAAATAATCTGTATTTGAGTCAATGACTGTTGTACGGGTATCAAAATTACTCGCAGATGGGCGATAGACAAGATTGAATGTACTATTTGTAGTGCTCAAATTCGTCATAAAAATTGTGGAGGGAACTAATCCTGTCATATTTGGCCAGTAATAGGGAGGATTTGACTGTTCTGTCAGAAGAATATTGGATGAGACTGGAATAATTCCTGCAAAATTCGCTTCACCATAGTTCGTTGGAATTCCAATCGCATTTGAACCGTTGCGGAGTTGTATAGTATAGTCTAAATTCGCATAATATTCTTTTGTATACTGTGACCACGGTACCGCAAAATAATCCAAAAAACGCGTTTGTTCAAAATTATACATATCCTCTATAACAGCAAGAGAACGTGCAAGATTCGTTGCGATTTGCGCGTATTGTGACATTGTTACATTATAGAGTTGGAGTGCAGTTGTAAAATATTTAGCTTGTTGAATATTCAAAAGACGGAGAAGTGACGTATTTAAACTAGGACTTGTAATATAGACTTGCTGATTCTGTGAATTACGACTGACAATATACTTGTTAATTAAATAATAACGGAATGTATGTTTAAGACGATATATATCAAGATTGGTTATATTTGTCGGATCATTGATGACGGCCAGAACAACAGGATCTGGAGGATTAATACCCTGAAATTGATATAAAATACGATTGCGCACATCTTCTATAGTTGTAATCGTAGGATCAACCCCAATTCCTGGCTGTAAATTAATATAGGTTGATGGATATTCTTCGTCTTGAATAGACTCATTAAGTACAGGATAATAATATGCAAGTTTGTATTGGTCATTTGTATAACTTGTCAGACCTGTATAGCGGGTTTTCCAAAAGTGTCCTACAATTGTATCCTTTGTTGGATTTTCAATCCACTGATTTGTAGTATTATTATAAAACCAGTCGCCAGGTTCATTAAAGTTTACACCATAGTCACCCGTTGCTGAAAAGAGATTAATAAACCCTGTATACCCATTCGGGTAATCATAAAAGAGGGGTGTATAGTTAAGTTTCTTCTGAATTTCTTCTTGTAGTTGGTCAATATTGTAGGAACCTGTATCTATGAACCGTTTTACAATGGTGGACGTATATGTGCCATCATAATTAAGCGTCATGCGATTTCGCTCATAGACTGTAATGTCTGTATTTGCTTTGCTCAGGCGAAAAAAATAGAATGATGTTAAGAGTTTTATTTCAACTATATTGATGGCTGTGATATGCTTATATATACGGGGAAGACGAAGGGTACAATATGTAGGCTGTGGATATGCTTGACGATCGCGATACCGACTGTCAATCATAATAATACTTGTCTCATTGCCATCCGCTGTGACAAATTTTGAGCGGCCATAGAATTCCTCTCCGCTGAGATCGGGCTGCGGTTTTGGAGCATCGTATTGTGAATATATTGTATGTTTTCCAAGACGGTTATTTCCATATACGAGTTCATCACGAATTGTTGAGAAGCTGCGGCCGCCTGCATCAATAAGCTGCATTCGTGTCGCGAAAGCCTTGAAGTCTGGGTGCCCTTCAGTTGTTTTCGTAGGGGCTGCAGACTGGTCCATTCCACTGGAATACCATGAATCTGTCGTCGCAGAATCAGAATCAGACCCAGATTCATCCTCAGAATCATAGGGTCGGTAATAATGTATAGTTTGCAAGTGCTGATTGACACCAGCCATCCTATGTAACCGCTTCAGAAATCTTTAGGGCTTTTTCATAACGTAATTGAATACTTAGATCAGTGCCCATTAAAATCGGAACTTGCCGCAAATAACAAATATTGAAGATTGTTTCAATATTTATTAGTCTAATTTATAAGATATGAATATAGAGATAGTTAGAACGCTACTTACATATTATTTCCTTTAAGGGTTGATAACCGTGATTGAAGCATATCTACTGTAGAATAAAGTGTACTAATCGTACTCTGACGCTCTTCCACGATTGATATAAGCTTCTGTGTAGCTCCATAACTATTAATGAAAATCTGGTCAAATGTTAAATGGAGTATATCTTTATTTTCTTCTTCAAGATATATAGGATACACTGATTTAGGGAAAATCGGCTGTACTTCCTGTGCAACAAACCCAAGTTGCGTCTTATCCTGTATTCCGTCTGAATATATAGACGTATATGTGTATCGTCTGAGAGGAAGTGATTCCATTGTAGCATAACATTTGTCTATATCTGCGAGTTCAATATTTGTTTTCACATTAGAATCGGATGTGATTGGATTGCCATCTAAGACCACATCTATAGTCGCATTGATAATTCCTGACACATTTAGTGCAAATGATGGATTTAATGGGCCACTAATCGCGACGGTACTATAATATCCAATATCTGCATTTACTATATATGTGCTGAGTGTACTTGGTGTGAATTCCAGCTGAGAAACACGATTGGTAGATAGTAAATCCGCACCTATAGTAGATATAGTACTTACTTGTGATGTAGTTAATGTTGTTTGTCGTAATAATATATTTGGAGTTGTAATTATACTACCAAAAACTGTACTCGTAATAGGCGTATTTGGTGGAAGTGGATACCAATTAATTCCATTGGAGCTGTATGCAGACGTTGATCCACTGCCTGACTGTCCAGATACAAACCAAACTCCAGGATCTGGATTCCACGCAACACGATATGCACCACCAGGACTTGCTATCCATGTTGTTCTAGGATTGGCCGCTCCAACCGCAGTAGTTGATGTACTCCATAAACCTGTTCTAATAGTGCTTAAATCTTCACTTAACCAATACATTGTCGCTGTTCCTCCAGAATTTGTAACAGCATTCGTAATAACCCAATTTGAACTATTTGCAGCAATCCAGGTAGTAGGTATCGCTGAATTAAGTCCTATTTGTATACTTGTAGTTGTTGAATACCAGGTTATTCCATCTCTACTTGTAGCTATCGTTCTATCTCTAACATTCGCTGTTTGTGTTGCAACAGCTGCAAACCGATTTCCATTCCACGCAATACATGTCGCGGCAGTATCAAATGGTGTATTGCCTCGTGCAGTCCAAGTAGTACCATTTTCACTCGTCACGATTTGTGTAGTTCCATATGTACCTCCACCACAGACTACAAATCGTACTTCATTATATACACCATAATTTGTTACTGATATCGTACCTGTTATTGATGTACCTGAAGTCCATAGACCGACAGGATTACTATCTGATTTATAACGATAATTTCCTGTCCCATCAAACATAATTTGTATAGATGAGCTTGCCATATAAAATTTAGCATTTGTAAATCCTGGCATATTAAGCGTTGAATACGTTTGAAAATCATATGTATATATAGATCCTAATGCGCTAGAATTTGGAAATACCCAATATTTTCCATATGGATTATATCCTGGAATCGTGTTCAAAAAATTACCTGCTTGATTGACACGCGGATTTTGCACAGGCGTCCAGTTTATCGCATCATAGGATGTATAAAATAAATTGGAATTTCCTGTAGCAGATGTCATAATAAATGTTGACGCAGGATTATCTTTGTATATATTCAAAGTAGCAGTACTAACTGTATTTATAGTAATAGTATCTGCGATAAACGCATTTCCAGTACTTATTTCAAATGTACTAACTGACCGAAGTTGAAACTGACCACCTTCATATTCATTTGCTATAGTTTGAGAATAATTTGTAAATCTTGGAATAATCTCATTTGTATCCAAACTAGACATAAATATAATCGGCGTAGATATAGTATTTACAGTTAATGTATTAAATATACCACGTCGTATGATATTCGTTAGGGTTGAAGGGATACTTGTGGTGGCAAATGATGATACTATATATGTATCTGCATTAATACTACTCACTGTAAAAGTTCTAGCAGAAAGTATTGAACTAATAACGGTTGAACCTGTGAATGAGGAAGTCATGGCAATATCAAGCGTTGCTCTAGGATTCATTGTATTAATACCAACCGTATTTACACCATTTTGTATATATAATGTACTATTAAATACAAGTGTTGATGTATATCCAATTATATTATTTACAGAATTGTCTGATGCAGAAATAGAAGATGGGTTTGAATATATATTCATGTATGCATTTGATATTTCAGGACCAGAATATGATACAGCAAGCCCTCTACAATCACCTGCAAAATTAGCAGCTGTAATTCTAGACCATACTAACCCATTTTTACTCGTTATAACTGTCTGTGTTGCACCCACTGCAATCCATAAATCTTGAACAGGATTATATGTAATTTTATATAAAATACCTGCAGCGGGTGTAGATATAGATGTCCATACTCTCGCATCTGTACTTCTATATACTGTAGAACCTTGAGCAATCGCAATCCATACATTCTGTTTTTCACTATATGCTACTCCCATATAATTAACAGACGTGGTATAAGTAGGCGCAGTTGACCAAGTAATGCCATCTGAACTTAATTGAATATATCCAGTACCTGATGCAGCATACCCTACAGCAACCCACAAATTTTGTTGTATACTATATGCAACTCCATGACATATTTTAAATGCAGTTGTTCGCGATGTCCATGTAATAGCATCTGGACTTGTTATGATTGTTGCCCCACCAATATTATTATCATTACCTGCAGCAATCCATAATTTTTGTTGAGAACTATATACAATGTCAAGACATACTTCTGTACCTGAAGTACTTAATCCTGTAGTTCTAGGTGTCCAATCAATACCATTTGGACTTGTATATATAAATGATGATGACCCACCTATCGCCCATAAATTCTGGTCAGGACTATATGCTACACATTCCCCAATACCAACACTAGCACGTACAGGTGTCCAATTAATACCGTTAGAACTTATCAATACACTACTCACACCTCCAACTGCAACCCATAAACCCTGCGATGCACTATATGCAACACCACGTATACCATTTGTACCTATACCAGCGATTGATATAGATGTCCAGTTTACTCCATCAGGACTTGTGACAATCGTTTTTGTAGCATCAGTAGTAGTTACCATAATCAATGATGTAATGCTATATGGGATTATATTCATAGTATTATTCACTACAAGTGTTGAGGCAACTGGTACACGTACGCCAGAATTTGATACAGTAAGACTGGGCTCAGGTATGGCTAATATTCCTGCATTTATTGGGGCGGTTGTACGATTAATAGAGGATACATTTAAATATCCAACTGACATTGTGCCTGCCGACAATTGGTCCATAGAACGCGACCCATCTGCCGATATAGGGTCTATTAAAAATACATTTCGTGCTCTAATAGTACTTACAACAAACCGACCAGCAGAAATATTTGGAAGTAAAGAACCAGGGGTATTCCGTATTGTACTAATGCGCATTACAGACATATTTCCTGAAACTGTGGAAATTGTACTTGTTATAATTTGATTCGCTGAAATAAAATCCGAATTAAATGAACTAATAATAGAATTATTTACAGATTCTATAGTTTGAGCAGTTAACGTACTTGTAATTGTACTTGTAAATATTCCACTTCCTATGGTGAGTATGTTTGTTGAAAACGTATTTATTCTTAAATCATTAAAGTTACCATTTATACCTATTGCACTCAAAGTACTAAACATATTCGTACTCAAGACTGAGAAAAATGCACTCGCGGCAGAAATATTTGCAGTAGAAATAGTATTTGTTGATATATCATTTACATTTATAGTGCTTGTAACAATCGCAGACACATTAAACGCGGTATTACTCATTGATGGTAGTATAAGTTGAGATATATCAGCGAACGTTGTTGAAATTGTATTTGCATTTACTGTTTGCATATCATATGTAGTAAGTTCCAATATATCCATTGAAAATATATTTGTACTAACATCATCTGCTACACATATGATTGTGGATACAGTATCTGAATTCAGCGTATAAAACTGTACACTGCTTATTTCACCGTTTCCAATATACATATTTCCAGTTGATATACTATTTGTTGATGTCCCCTTTCCATTGTATATATCTATATAGAATAACGGCGTGCTAATATTAATACTATCTGTCGTGATGGCTCCAGCATTCCCATCCTGTGATTCTATATATGTAGTATTTACAGATGATATAAATGCCGGCTTTGAATAAATTGTTTCCATAGATACACCATTTGTTGAAATATTCTTAGATGCAAACATTTCTTTTACATACATAATAGCCGAAGAAATTTCTGGTGCAAATACAAGATTTGCATATGTTTGGTCTGTAGTTAATATAGTATATGGCTCTAATGTAGTAGTTCCTATATCTTTAAAAAATACATTTGCTGCACTAATATGGAATGATGACATATGCGTAGTGCTTATTTCATTTATATTTAGGATATTTCCAATTGTTATAATTGAACTAATATCACCATCTTCATATGAAATATCTTCTGTAACCTTTGTATTTGCAAATAAACTACTTACATACATTTTTTGTGCGAGTATGGCAATTGTAGATATGTAGTTTACAGAAATACCTGTTGGTGTAAATGAATTCATTAAAGATGAATTTGTACTTAAATATTGTTCTGTTGTAATTTGTATAAGTTCATTATTTGTTTGGGGATTTGTTGCATTAATTGAATTGATTAAAATATTGCCCGATGATACAAACACTTTATATTGGTCAATTGCATTTTGAGTATCTAAAAAAGTAAGATTTGGTTGTGCAATTCCTGTAGAAATATTATATTGCTGAGATGTATAATTTGTAAAGCCATTCGGGTATTTAGATGTACTTATAATTGTATATACGCCTACATCAGTTTCAGAAACTGTCATAAATCCAAATGGCTCTGTAATCTGAAAACTTGTAGTACCATCTGAAAAATATTGGTCTTGATTCAATGCAGTTTTTCCTGCAGTGACTGTAATTGGATAATCGGGCGCATTTCCATCCTTATCACGAATTACATACACTCTTCCACGAATTGGATTTGATATCGTTGGTAGTTGATATGGGGTCGTTGGGCCTGTCGTCGGAACAAGCGTTATATTCGCAGTAATCACAGTTGCCATAGCGACAGCTGTTCTCTACTGGGATTTTTAATAATCATGGTTCGGGATACTCGCATTTTATTTTATAAGTATACTGAATATATTTATAAAATAATAATATAGTATCCAAACGATTATTATGTGCTATTATGTACTTTTAGTTTAGTAGTTATATATAGATATTAGATAGCTGCATTATTTCCTGTAATTGTAGACATCTGTTCTTGCAGATATTCTACCGTTGAAAAAAGTGTACTCATCGTATTTGTTTGTATACTAATTGTACTCATTAAATATTGTGTAGCACCATAATGTGTTAAGTGCACCTGGTGTAAATTTAGATGGAGTACATCCCGTTGTAATCTATCATCATAAATTGGAACAACCGCCTTTGGAAATACCTCTTGAACATCCTGTGCAATAAAACCGAGCTGCGTCTTATCCTGTCTTCCATCTGCATACTCTGGAATATAGTTAAAGCGCTTGAGTGGAAGTCGTTTAAAAGTATTATAACATATATCTAAATCTGCATATGATATGTTTGTTTTAACATTGGAGTCTGATGTAAGTGCAGTACCATTTCTATATACACCGAATGTTGCGTTAATAATTCCTGATACATTCAATGCGTAGGCCGGATTTAATACTCCTCCAATTGCCATAGTACTAAAGAGTCCTATACGTGAATTTGTCACAGTTGTGGATACAGTACTAAATAATCCAAATGCAGCAGTGAATATACCTGTTGAGATGGAATTAACATTAAGCGAACTAATATTTGCACCACCACTTACAACTAAATTATCTGTTGTTGTAAACATAGAACTTATAGTATTCACATTAAGAGTGCTGGCAGTTACATTCACTGTTGATATAGTTTGTGAAACTATGCTACTTACACGCACAACACCACCAATATAGGTACCAGATGATATTGTATTAAAATTAGCCACATTAATTGTCCCAACTGACAACGTGCTTATAAATGCAGCCTGTGTCGATATTGTAAATGATTGTAGAGTACTAAAAATACCAACCTGGGAAACAAGTTGTGTGGTTGATATGTTAGAAGTGACCAGTAAACTTGTTGAAATGTCATTTACATTAATTGTACTAAATCTTGCATATATAGCAGATACTGACCCATTTACATCAAGCTCTACTTGTGGATTTGGAGTATTAATACCGATGCGATTTGCTACACGATTAATATACAGAGTATTATTAAGTACAAATGTTGATGCAAGGGATAGAATTTGATTTGTAGATGTTGTGAAAATAGGCTGTTTTTGTAAATAAATATTCAAGTTTGCAGTCTGAATATCTGGTGTAATTGCACTACTATATGCAAGATTATGTACTGTAAGTGTATTCGCGATACCACTGCCTGCAGCAAACCACCTGATTCCATTTAAACTTCGCAATACATTATTTCCTACAGTATTTGCTCTTCCACTTGCTAACCAATAGTTACCGTTCCACGCGACATCTGTTGCTACAAATCCTGCAAATCCTGTGCCCGTCGCGCCGGCCCAGTTAATGCCGTCATAACTATATCTTAGTGTACTTTGAGCTGATGCAACACCATCTCCAGCGGCCACCCATAGTTCTCCACTCCATGAAACTGAGTTTCCATACGTTGTAAATCCGCCAAATGCATTGCTCCAATTACTACCATCATAACTATACTGTATTGAGTTAGATCCTGATGTAGCTCCTCCTGTTGCAACCCAGATATTACCATTCCATGCAACACCTCTACCTCCATTGATAGCATCAAACCCACCACTCGCAGCAGTTGTCCACGTTAATCCGTCCGTACTCTGTCTAATTGTTCCTAATGGTGAACTGTCAATACCAACTGCTACCCAAGTATAACCATTCCATGCAACATGTATGCCTTTTGATGAAAATCCTCCCGTTGTAATATTATTCCAGTTCAATCCATCTACACTTGTGAGAATTGTATTTTCAGGTGTTGCAGATTCTCCTACTGCAACCCAATACTGTCCATTCCAGGCAACACCTCTACCTTCCTTTCCTGTAAATCCACCTGTAAGAATGCCTCTGAAGTTTGAACCATTTTGACTATATTGGATTGTACTTGTATATTCAGATGTATTATTACTTCCTACCGCAATCCAGTATTGACCATTCCATGCAGCACCATATCCAGATGCAGGAAGTGTAGTACTAGATTTAAATCCACCTGTCGCAACTGCTGCCCAATTTGAACCATTATCAATACTATATTGAATTGCAGAATTTGAACCAGTTGTTGGACTTGACACAAGCCCAATCCAAACATTCGTAGGCGTGTTGTTGATTGTAGCGGTACCATTCAATGTCAGTGAACTTGTAATAAGATTGTTCATGGTAAATGTGCAAACATTGAAGATGCCTGTAGAAAGAATACCTACATCAATTGTTGACGCAATTATACGACCTGTAGACATAACACCAACACTAATATAATTATAATTACTACTTGAAACATTTGTAATAGTGGTTCCTTGGATTGCAGTTGTTGAAATTGTATCAACAAAAAGTGTATTTGCAGATACGGTATTTACATTGAGTACATTTGTATTCATAATTGCAAAAAATGATGTGTTTGCGGAGATATTATTTGTGGTTATGCGACTTGTTGATACAAAATTTGTACTAAGAGCATTTAAATTTAGATTTGATGCAGTAATTGTTGATGTTATAAATGTGCCTGTATTCAAACTAGTAAATGTTGCAACTGGTACACGAAGGACCCCTGTACTTAATACATTTGTATTTACAGTACTAAGATTTCCAGTAAACGCATTCAATGTATTTATTTCCATTGTATTTATTACGGCAGAACTAATGGCTCCTACACCAACATTTAATACACCTGTAGACACAAAATTCGTACGAACGGCGCCGGCTAGGATAGAATCTATAGATAGAGATGCAGAAGATAGAGAATTTACAGCCAAGGTTGATATATTTGCAACTGCAGCTGTGATTGTATTTGTTGAAATAGTATTTGTATTAAGAGTACTAAATGATACTGCTCCTGCTGAAAATATACCTGTAGAAAATGAATTGGCTGTAAGTGTACTGACATTTATAAGAGTTCCGGAAAACGCGTCTGCAAATAATGAACCAATCGTAAACGTACTTGCATATCCTGTATTTGCAGTAATTGCACCCGTAGAAATATAATTTGTATTAAGAGTACTAATATTTGCACTATTTGATACAATTAAACTATTTGCAGTAAATGAGTTTGCATTGATTGAACTGTAATTTGCTAATTGAGAATATATATATGACGTACTTAAAAATGTAAGTTCGGCAACATCCGCTGTAAGATATGCAGTTGATACATTTGAAGAAGCAAGACTACTTATATATGCAACTGGTGCAGATAATATGGTCGCATTAATATTGCCAAAGTTATTACTCGTATTTGTAATAATTAAATTCTGTGTTGTAATCGTATTTGCTTGAATACTGCTTGCAGTGGCAGAATCTGCATAAATTGTATTTGTTGACATTGTATTTGCACTTATATAATCTGCGATAAGAGTATATGTATCTATTAATTTAGTACTAACATATGCAAGATTAAATACAACGGTACAAACTGTTTCGCTATATACAACAAGTGATGATACATTTATTGTGATAGCATCCATGTGAACAGTTGAAATAAAGTCTGCAGAAAAGGAACTTGTGTAGAATACATCCTGAAAACTAGTATTTGTACTTTGGTATTGATTAGAGGTTACCTGAGTAACAGGTGCATTATTATATATAAGATTTCCTGAACTTACAGTTAATGGATAATATACAGACGGAGTTGTAGAATCTTGCAATAAAAATTCCGATGTTGCATATATAGTAGATGCGGTTATAGTTTGCGAAACTGTATTAATTGTTCCCGCTGGATAGGATGATGCACTCAATACAGAATATAATCCGGTAGATTGGTTGGTTGTCGTTAAAAATCCAAATGCCTCATTTATACTATATGAATTTAGACCAGTAGTGTATATAGAACCACTAATCGTACTCACAATGATCGGATATGTGGTATTTCCGCCCGTGTCACGTACAGTAATTACTTTACTCTGAGAGCTAATGAATGGCAAATATACAATATACTGGTCAGTACCATTCGTTGGCACGGTCACCACCGAATTACTGGCGATAAGTGTCTGTGTCGTCATCTGGACACTGTACTTCTACTATGAGGTTGGTAATGATAATGATCGGGATATAACGTGGCAGATTTTAAGCATTTATATATTTTCTATAATATTATACATAAAGTATAGTATTATAGAAGGAAAACTGTATTATTATAGTATAATAATTATATTAAAAATAACTCCATATAACTTGTACAAATCCATTCGCACCATTTACACCTGGATCACCTGAGCCAAAACTTGAGTTATCACCATACCCACCTTTTCCACCGTCTCCACCGTTTCCATAATTATATTGTGCAGGAATATTTGCTGGCCCTCCAGTTCCACCATCTCCGCCTCGTGCATATGAGCCCTGTCTATCTACACCATCACCACTATCACCACCCTTACTTCCAGTATATTGAACGATTAGCGATACATATGAAGAGTTATATGAAGTAGTTGAGCCAGGTGGCCCTCCCCTTCCCCTACCAGGATCACCTGAATCGGCTGGATTGCCACCATATCCTCCAGTGCCGCCTAAAGAAAATGCGGCAGTTAATGAATTAATAAATAATACGGTATTCGTTCCATTATCTCCATCATCTCCAGCTCCAGCACGACCCCCCTCAGTTCCCCCTCCCCCTGGCTTACCCGATCCACCTGAACCGACAACAGCTTGTACATTTAAACCTGCCGTCCAATTTTTAGAAACTTGAATTAGACCTGCAGCACTTCCACCTGTACCGCCTCCACCACCAGCATTATCATCAAAAACAGATGGTCGTTCATAACCACCACCGCCGCCGCCGCCTCCTCCTCCTCCACCAATTAAAATTACTTGAAAACTTAATGGTGTTCTTGAAATTCCTGAGGGCGGAGTTATTGTATATGTACCGGGTGTTGTATAATTACTTGTTTGATTTGGAATATAATAGGAACGCCCTCTAAAATATCCTAATGAACCAGGATTTCCAGGACCAATCGTTGGACTTGTATATATGGTCCCTGTTGTAGTATCATATAGGGTTTTATTAGAACAATCCGATAATGAGATTGGACGTGTTAACTGAAATGCCGATTCTAGGTCAGACATACTTATAGCACCTGATGGAAATTGATATGCCATATTCTACTTTATTCTATTTTTAATTTAGCAATCTTATTACGTAATTCTTCAACACTTTCAGACAATTCCTTCACGGCCTCAATTAATACGGCAGTAATGTTGCCGTAGGCAACAGATTTGGTGGCTTTTTCCGATGAATCTGTGCAGACAACTTGCGGCAACACCTTTTCAATCTCTTGCGCAATTACACCCACTCTTGATGTAGATTGGCCAATTGGATTGTAGAATACACCACGCATTTCCTTAATGCTTGAAAGAGCATTTTCAATTTGGACTATATTTTCTTTATACCGTACATCTGAATAGGCCGTTACATTACCAAGCGCAGTTACATTTCCATTTGAATTTACAGTAAATAATACTCGTATTGGATCTGATGAACTTCCTGAAGATCCTACATTTCGGATTGAAAAGTTTCCATCGTTTGTGTCATCATGAAAATCCAATGCAATATGTATCTCATTCGCTCCACCGATTTGTCTTAAATATGCCCAATCGGTTGTTGCATTTGTACCATCAAATCGTATATATGTATTTGACATATTGACTGGTTCTACATTTGGGTCATTTGCGGTTCCTGCTCTGAGATTGAGAACTCCATTCACATCCAAGGGATATACTGGTTCGGTCGTACGAATTCCAATATTAGCATTACTACAGATCAGTCCTGCTACACCATTATTTCCAAGTAATATTTTATTCGTTGCTGAACGTGTGTCTATGAGCAAATCTCCAGCACGTGTTCCTGTTAAATATAAATCGGCGGCTCCTGCTACCGCGAAACGCCCCCATCCGCTCGCATTTGACAATGCAAGTGCGCCATTTGGAGTCCCTCCAGTTCCTTGAATTAAGATTTGCGCATACGGGTCGGCACTCAGCGTTCCTACGACGTGGAGATTTGTGGCTGTATTTGGTACTACTCCAGTACCAACCACAACAGTCCCTCCACGAGGCTGAAGCATAAGTGCATATGGACTTGTACCAATAGCAGATACAGAACCTCCACTTGTACACTGGATTGAACCCCAATTTCCACCACTATTATTTCCAATAACAACATTTACATCTGTACTATTAACAGCGATTCCAGTTAATGCGGTAGTACCGCCAGCATTAACCACCAGATTCGTAGCAGGGGTTGTATTGCGAATACCAACATTACCACCCAATGGATTTAATAACAGGGCCACACCATTATCTTGATTATTAAAAAAATCACTTGATTGGATTACAGATGCAGCACCTTCACCGTTCGTATAATAGGCTCCCAGCTTTAAAACCGTGGACCCCGGATCTGTTTCTATCCTTAATTGAGCTGGCAATGGATTTGCGCCTAGATCTGCGTAGGATATCGTGGATTTGAGAGAAGTAATTCCTGCGACTGAAAGATTATAACTTGGATTACTCATACCAACCCCAACATTACCACCAAGAGGATTAAGATTAAGTGCCCATGGAATTGTATTAATAGCGCCAGCACTACCTCCTTTCGTACACTGGATAGAACCATTGTTATTTCCTGAGGCAGTGTTATTTCCAATAATAGTATACACATCCGTAAACCGAACCCCCAATCCTGTTAATGAATTCGTGGTAGGTGTCTCAACCACTAAGGTTGTAGCAGGGGTTGTATTGCCAATACCAACATTTCCATTTGACGCAATAAATAACCCATTATTTGCCTGCGGATTTCCATTCAAAATGCGACCAATTTGGAATGTACTAATCGGTGCGAAATTAAGTGCTTCGCCAAGCCACCATCCTGTATTGTTCGTGACACCAGGGTCATAAATCATCATTCCATTTTCAAGCCCTCCTCTAATTTTTAAGGAACCATACTCAACATTTCCAGCCAAAGTCAGTCCCGAGGATATATAGGCCGAGCCGTTTACATCTAATGTAGTTTGTGGCGTAGATGTATTAATTCCAATATTTCCAAATTCATTAATCCGCATACGTTCTTGAAGTGTTAACCCAATTTCTGCTCCACTAGACGCTGTTTGGAAGATAAGTCGTGACTGATATATTCCTGAACCAACATCTTGTGCCGCAATACGTGCCATTGGATAATTTACACTACGATTTCCAAAGAATAATGATGTGGTTGCTTGTTCTCGCCAACCAGTCTGTGCCATTAAACATAATGTATCTGTCCCAGGATTTTGTACACCAAACCGTGTTGTAGAAATAGAACCTTGTGCCACAATACGCGTCTGCCCCCTTACATCCAAAGGAAATATCACATTACTATGACCAATCCCTAATGAACTTATTAAACCATACCCCGCTGACAAGTAATTTGTATTAATAGAACTTATATCACTCTTCATAATATTCGCAATACCAGCTGAAATATTGTCTACACGCATAGTACTAATATTATTTACAGTCTCAAACGTTGTACTAATTACCTGCACATTTACAAACAAACTACTCAGAGTCATCGTTGCAGCCGTGATGGAATTTGTAGAGATTGTATTAGTAAAAATACTGCCAACAGCTTCCGTCGCGGCTGTAATGGAATTCGTAGAAATTGTATTGACAAACAAACTACTCACAGATTCAGTCTGTGATACAATATTTATATTGCTCAAGGTGGAAATGTTCGCATATGCATTGAAGATTATTCCAGAAGATAGATAATTCACAAATAAACTACTTACAGCCTCTGTCGCAGCGGTAATGGAATTCGTAGAAATTGTGTTCGCGCCCAACGTGCTCGTCTGAAAGCTCGCTTCAAGCCCTGCCACCGTACTCAAAAGTGAAATGGAATAATTGGACTGCGCATTCCGTGTTGCGAATCCCTGCGGAAATCCTCCTAAAAATCCTGTTGTACCTATATATGTATTGTCCCACGTAATACCATCACCACTGTAGTAAATCGCCTGTGCAGACGGTGCCGCTGGATTATAATACCCTACCCACCAGTACGCCCCATCCCAATACGGTCTTGACAAACGACCCGTTGCAAATGCAGGATTTGCAGACCACGATTCGCCATTGTCCTGACTGTACCACATCATTTGACCAGACGGCGCACTGTTAGATCCTGTTACAAGCCATATTGCCCCATTTCCTGCAATATATCCACCATTTGTTACGCCGCTATTTAAGTTGAGTGAGGCGCTCGCCGTTACTCCCCACGTAATCCCATCTGTACTACGAATAATATTTCCATTCGCAGTATTTGCCGCAACCAGTGCAATAAATGACGTGCCATTAAATCCAACATCCCATACTACCTCTGATAGCAAGGGGGCTGTACCTGATTGAAACCAATTCGAACCATCCGTACTATTAAGTAGTGATGCCGCTAGAATAGAACCAGTTTGTGTTCCTGCCGCAACCCACCGTCCCTTTCCATATGTAATACCACGCGAATATCCTGAAACAAAAGGAATTACAGAACCTCCAACAGTTGTTACGGTATTGTTCCATGTAATTGCATCACGACTCCACAGAATCGTCCCTAAACCACCCGTTGTAAAGTTGGAACCGACTGCATGATACATGCCATTTGCATAACTTAGACGAAAGCGTATTTGCGGACTTGATAAAAATGTATTTGTATAATTCCAATTGCATCCGTCAATTGAGTATTGTAGATATGACCCATTAGAAGATGATGCTAAGGAATCTCCACATGCTAGAAATAATTGATTACCAACTACTACATCATTTCCTCCATTGCTAAATCCAAAGGTGTATCCTCGTGTCGCATTGTTCCACGGTGATGGAATCGTTCCCTCACTGTATACAATAGAACCTACAGGGTCCGTTGAAGATTCTTGATATTGATTACTAGAGAATCCTGTTGCAATATATATAGCAGGATTAATCGGTGGTATTATAAGTGTTGAAATATATCCTACAGTCCCAAGACTCACAACAGTACTTTCTAGTTGTTGCTGTGAAACTTGACCCATTACATTACTATTGAGATACATGAAGCCTGTAGATGTAAAAAATGTATTTGTAGATTGTGTGCTGATATCAATCATTTGAATTGTACTTGTTATAAGATTGCTTGTAGTTACTTGACTGACAAATGCTGCGGCAGACCCTTCTGGAAATGCAAATGTGTTGAGAATCGTATAATTTCCTGAACTCTGCGAGTTAAGTGTAATAAAACCAAAGGGCTGGTTGATTTGAATTTGTGAGCCCCCCGTAGCAAATGTTGCACCCGCGGTTGTACTCAAAATCACTGCGTGATTTGTAGATGCGTAGCCATCATTATCACGCACAGTAATCAGACGCCCATTTGTACTTATATTTGGAAAATAGACGATATAATCTGTCGCGACTGTTCTCGTCGGCGCGAGGATAACCGACGTACTTACGGTTACAGTTGTAGACATACTGAACCTAATCCTAACAAGGAGACCGAAAAGGGTATAACCGGGTTAGAGCGCACATTAGGGCCTAAGATACTCTCTGGTGAAGTATTAGAAAGGCCATTTGAGATGTCATATATGAGCAGTAATCCATATGTATTAAATCTTGTGCCATTGTTTGATGTCGCAAATCCAAATGGTGGTGTAGGCTCAACTGCGAGTCTTAGAAATTCCATCGTCAGCCTACAAACGATGATTAACACAACAACACATGCAGTATCAGCAGATATACTACAACCATATACAACAGATGGGACAGTTGCAATGACAGGACTATTTAATGTCATTGGGGGTTTGACTGTTAATGGATTCCCAATTGGCGCGGATGATACAGGGAGCAACTTTATTACAGGAAATTCACTCTTTGTTAGTACGGGTTCTACTGGCCTACTCATGAGCAATACGACAAATGCGACGAGTCCTGCAATTCAGTTTATTACAAGCGGAAATTCAGTTTTTACGATTGACGGCATCGGACGGGCAAAATATGTAGGCGACAGTGTATCAAGCAACGTGAATCGCCTCTGGGTAAGCAGCAGCATTCTCTATGCCGACCGTGCTGCCGTTGGATTTAACGGGACGTCCAATTTGAGTACATCCTTTGACGTCTGGGGTGGTGATTCATATTTTGATAAGAGTATTTATGTGAAGAATGATGTCCATTGTCAGAATATTTACAATGTTTCTGACAAGCGTTTTAAGACGAACGTAGAGCCTCTCACTGGTGCCTTGAGCACAATTTGCCAGCTCAAGGGTGTCCATTATGAATTCGGCGCATTCAAGGAGCCGTCGCTCGGATTCATCGCGCAGGAAGTATATCCTATTGTCCCAGAGGCTGTCAATACGCGGAATCCTGACATGTGGTCAGTGGATTACACGAAGATCATTCCTTTACTCGTAGAGGCGGTCAAGGAGCTGGCTGGGCGTTTATGAGCAATGGTATGTACAGCCGACGTAGGCTTTACGATATGTCTGTCCTTCGTACTGAAGTTCTTCGCAGCGGTAATTAGACTGGTCAAGTTCAAATGTACAACTCATTGTGATTTTCGCAACTGTATAATTATGTAAGATATCATCATCTTGTCGGCGACCGTATCCTGGGATAACTGATGAACAAATATAATCACCGTTTTCTAGATTTCCATTGATATTAGTAATCCAGATGGCGCCTTCACCGAGACCGTTGACGCGGATACGACTGTATAAAGTATTGCCCCAATCTGGATCTGTATCTAATATTGCTGTACCATCAGTATTATATTTATCATTCGCATGATTTGTTATAACGCCCCAAACTGCCTTATCTTTATCTGTAGTTGTCAATTTAATCTTTGGCAACGCTTCAGTTGTCCAAATAGCATTACTACCTGTGATTGTGCTTGTATTTCGTAATGAATAATATCCTTCATCGGCAGATGACACAATGAGACCAACATAGTCTTGAAGTGTACTAGTTGTAAATGGATAGTTTGAATCAATATACATATTTGGATGCTGACCTGTAAATGGTAGACTACTACCTGTTATACTCCCTACATAATTTAAATTATTATCTCCTCCTCTCCAATAAAAATACAAGCTTCCATAAAAATCTGGCGCACCCCAAGTCGCAAAATTCGAGCCAATGCTTGCCGCTGTATTCACTAAAAATGTTTTAGCATTTCCATTATCAGCATAATTACGACATATTGGATAATTATTAGTTTGATTAGGCACAAGTATATCTAAAATAGCATATGGGTTGCTTGTTCCAATACCAACACTTCTATTTGAACCATTAATTGCCATAATCTCGCTATTTCCTGAACGAAATGATATTGTTGATAACCATGCAGAATTTATAAGTGTTCTACCATCACTTGATTGCATAATGGCGTAATTTGAAGTATTTACGAATGTAGAGTGTGAGAATGTTGCATAAGAACCGAGACCACTATATGTTGCATTATTTCCAATTGTAGCAGTATTCAAGCGTGTTGTACCATTCACATCAAGTGGATATTGCGGATTATTACTATTAACACCAATATACCCATTTGACGCAATAAAAAGACCCGTATTTGCTTGAACACCTCCTGCGACGACACGATTAATTGCAAATGTACTAATCGGTGCGCAATTTGTATCCTCGCCTACTAACCACCCAGTATAATCTGTACGCCGCAGGTCATATATCATAAGATTATTTGCATTTGATCCGCCCTTAATTTGGATTGAACCGTAGCTAACACCTCCTGCCAAAGTAAGTCCCGAAGATATATATGCAGTGTTGTTGACATTAATTGAATTTGTTAAATGTGTGTTTGTATTTAAGCTACTTACAGACACTTGACCTGCTGACACAAAGTTTACAAAGGTTGATGCCGTACTAATTGTGTTGGCTACTGTGAGTGTAGAAAGGGTCAGTCTAGGTATAAGAAGTGAACCATCCGTCTGTGTAATACTCCCATTTACAACTAAGGAACTCATTTGAACTGTATTATTGAAATATGAAAGACCGTCAACCGTAAATGTAGAAGGTCCAAATACACTTAAATTATATGTACTAATTGAGTAGGCGTAAATACTTGCTGCTGAAATAAATTTCGTAAAATATGCAGCGCTATTCACAATCATGGCTTGGGAAGAGAGTATTTTATTATTCTCCGCAACTCCATATCCACCAACTGAAAATCCTGAACCTGTGGAATTGCTCCATGTTATACCATCACTACTGTATTTAAGAGTATTGTTGGAAGGAGAGTCTGTACCCGTTGCAACCCATAGGACTCCATTCCAAGAAATACCGTTACCATTCGTTGGAAAAAGTGAGCCAGATGCATTTGTCCAATTACTTCCATCTGTACTGTATTTAATTGTATTTCCTCCTGAGTCTGAACCAACAGCTACCCATCTTGTACCATTCCATGCGATACCTATGCCACTTGTATCAAACCCCGTTCCAAGAGAATTGGACCAATTGCTTCCATCAGTACTATATTTAATTGTATTATTTTGCGTTGAATCAGCACCAACAGCAACCCACAAGGTTCCATTCCACGCCACGCCACATCCACTATTATTAAATCCAGTTCCAAGTGAATTAGACCAATTACTTCCATCTGTACTGTATTTAATCGTATTGTTCTGTATTCCATCACTGCCGACAGTGACCCACAGTGAACCATTCCACGCAACACCAATACCACGCGAGTTTATACCTGTAAATAGCCCAGATACCGCATTTGCCCAATTACTTCCATTCGTACTATATTTAATTGTTTTTTCATCTGTGTCTTCACCGACTGCCACCCATAAGGGCCCATTGCATGCTATGCCAATTCCTGCAACGTTAAATCCAATTCCAAGAGAATTGGCCCAGTTACTTCCATCTGTACTATACTTGATAGTATAGTTAGAATCATAGGGAATTGTTTGGTCATTACCAACAGCAACCCATAAGTAGCCGTTGTAGGCAACACCTGTTCCATATGCATTTAAACCATTAAATCCAGTTCCAAGCGAGTTTGACCAGTTGATTCCATCAGTACTATATTTAATTGTGTTATTTGCAATTGCATCTTCACCTACTGCGACCCAGAGTGATTGTGATGTTGGACCAGTTACTACAAGTGTATTTGTAGATATAGAAGTTACAGAAAGAACACTGGGAATAATGGCTGTCCCAGTAGGTCCTGTCGCTCCTGTAGGACCTGTTGCACCTGTTTGTCCTGTTTGTCCTGTTGCACCCGTGTTACCAGTTGACCCTGTATTACCAGTAAAACCTGTAGGACCTGTATCTCCTGTCCAACCCTGTTCGCCAGGTGCTCCTAAATCACCAGTAGGTCCTGTTGCACCAGTAAAGCCAGTTGGTCCTGTTGCACCAGTAAATCCAGTTGGTCCTGTCTCTCCAGTTGGTCCTGTTGGTCCTGTCTCTCCAGTTGGTCCTGTTGGACCTGTCTCTCCAGTTGGTCCTGTTGCACCTGTATCACCAGTTGACCCTGTATCACCAGTAAAGCCAGTAGGACCCGTATCACCTGTCCAACCCTGTTCACCAGGTGCCCCCAAATCACCTGTAGGACCTGTCGCTCCTGTTGGACCAGTAAAGCCAGTAGGGCCCGTATCACCTGTTTGCCCTGTTGGACCGGTAGGACCCGTGTCACCTGTTACTCCTGTGGGTCCTGTCATACCTGTTGCACCAGTTGGACCTGTCGCGCCTGTTGGACCGGTAGGACCCGTGTCACCTGTTACTCCTGTGGGTCCTGTCATACCTGTTGCACCAGTTGCACCAGTTGGACCAGTTGGACCAGTTGCCCCTGTAGAACCTGTTTGTCCTGTTGGACCTGTAGGACCTGTAGGACCTGTCGCTCCTGTAGGACCTGTTGCACCAGTAAACCCGCTAGGACCTGTACTACCAGTTACTCCTGTTGCACCAGTTGTTCCAGTAAATCCTGTTGGTCCCGTAAATCCAGTGGAACCTGTAGCACCCGTGATACCTGTACCACCTGTACCTGCAGTACCTCCCCCACCAGTCTGTGCGACCCAAACTGTTGTACCATTCCCATCAGATGCTAATACATAATTATATGGTGGTATATTTGATGTAATAGACGTTGGTATAGAAAACGTATTTGCATAAATCTCCCGTAATTTTGGCGGGTAGATCGTAGGCATCCTATAGTATGATGCGCTTTTAATTATAAAATATACTCATGTGCATATTTTATAATTATTTTATATTTTTTTACGTATATTTATATATTTTTATTCACTACCGCAGACCGCTTATTCTGGACCAATATCTATTGGTAAGGACGCAAACGCCTTAGCGCTTCGTCCGCAAAGCGGACTCGCTTTCGTGGCTAGTGTCCATTTTTAATGGACACTTGACCAAGAGGTCTGCTCTACTGTCCAATGATTTATAATACTTAATTGAAACTAATTGCCTGCCATTGGAAATTTATATTACCCTGCTGACTTCCAGTTGTAGGATTAAACGATATCACATCCGCGTTTGATAGAGTTCTGTTCACAACTGCGAGTACTGCAAATCCTTCGGGTGTAAGTGAAATGGACGGTAGATTATTAAATGTTGTAAATGTTAATGTTGTAATACCAGTATTATCTGTTGTTGCACTGCCATATTGCATATATGGTAGACCATATACTGTACTAAATAATTGTGTTGTACTTACATATCCTGCAGATCCAAGACCTTCTACAGTACTCGTTAAGAGTAATGGTGAGACAATTGTTTGACTGTTTATACTGCTTGTATATAAATTAGAAACACTAATATAATCAAAAATACCCGTTGCTGCAGATATATAGTTTACAAACGTAGATGCAGTACTTATTGTATCATAAACATACAAAGTACTCAAGTTCAAAATAGGTGGAATAGATGCAATTCCGCCGCTGCCAGTTCCTGGCAATTGACCATTAATGCTACTTACGCGGAAATCCAAGGTTGAAAGATACTCAAAATATCCGCTTCCAGATGAAATATAGTCCGTGAATGTTGAACTTGTACTTATAGAATTTACGGTATATAATGAACTTATATTTAGATTCATTGGAATTGTTGCAATATCACCTGTAGGACCAGTCGCTCCTGTATATCCTGTAGGACCGGTATCCCCTGTCCATCCTTGTTCGCCAGGTGCACCTAAATCACCCGTTGGCCCTGTTGGTCCTGTTTGACCCGTTGCACCTGTTGCACCTGTAGGACCTGTTTCTCCAGTTGGTCCAGTTTCTCCAGTTGGTCCAGTTTCTCCAGTTGGTCCAGTTTCACCTGTTGGCCCAGTCTCGCCAGTTGGTCCAGTCTCGCCAGTTGGTCCTGTTTCTCCAGTTGGTCCGGTTTCACCAGTAGCTCCAGTCTGACCAGTCGCACCCGTAGCACCTGTTGTACCAGTATTACCTGTAGGCCCATTGTACGCAATCTGCTCCACATCAATAATGACAGACGGTCCAGCAGGAATATCACTTGCCGCAGGAATATTCACAAGTTGTACGTTTATATTGGATGAATACCAGTAGAACTCTACATAATCACCAGCATTCAAAGAGAAAATGTACGATACATAGGGTAAGTACTCTGCATTATTGGTTACTAATTGTATTGTAGATGATGAGCGCGGTACAATTACACCATTGATTGCTGCCCATATAATAACTGTCGCATTTGTACCACCCGTTGTCTTCATTTGTGCAGAATAGCCAATACGATAGGTTCCAGCATGCGCAAATGTGACCTGAGAATTGTTCTGGATAGATACACCATTTGCGATTTCAGTGGTGTTATAGGTCCATGCGGTTCCTGTTGCTCCTGCGGGTCCTGTAAATCCCTGTGTCACATCACTAGAGAACTGTGCATAATAGCCGGTCGCGCCACCTGCGCCTTGAGGACCTTGAGGGCCAGTAGCACCCGTATCACCTGTGCCAGCAGGTCCAGTCGCACCCGTGTCGCCAGTGTCACCTTGGGAACCTGTAGCCGCGACAATTCCTAATGATGTATGAACATGTGACTGCGTATTTCCACGCATTTCAATCGTAAGTTCACGGTTATTTGCAGTAAATACACCATACACCTTGATACGAATGCGGTCCATGTCTGCGATAGGGACTACAGACGTGGGAACATAGAGCGAATAGGTATATATATTTTGGGTAGTTGTGACAGTTACAGCTGTTGCAACATCGCCTTGTGCGAGAGCAACTTCCGTTCCAGAAGAATTTACACGGAACGCACTGGCATAATATTTCACGCCAGTATTGTTATTTGATACAACAAACATGTTCACATCCCAGTTGCCGCCAGGAATGACGGGTACTGTCAAGAAGCCTGATGGCGTTGTATACGTAGCCATAGTAATTATTACTGGAGCGATTTCTGTGCCGCTTTGTGAGCCAGAATTGATAGTCGTTTGGGCACCGATTGTAGGGATTTCAAGTAAAGTACCTGTTCCTGGGGCGGTTTGTGTAGTTCCATCCAAGAACAATGTAAGACCACCAGATGTTCCTGGGAGACCTTGTGGACCAGTTGCACCAGTTGATCCAGTATAACCTGTCGGTCCTGTTTCAGTAGACGCAGCACCAGTAGGTCCAGTATCCCCTGTTCCAAGTGGACCAGTTGCACCAGTATACCCTGTATCACCTGTTGGTCCATTATATGCGACTTGTTCAACGTCAATGATCACAGATGGTCCAGCAGGAATACCATTTGCAGCAGGAATATTTACAATTTCTACATTTGTATTTGCAGAATAAAATAAGAATTCTACATAATCACCTGCATTCAAAGAGAAAATATAGGATACATATGGGAGATATTCTGCGTTATTGGTTACTAATTGTATTGTAGACGATGAACGTGGTACAATTACACCATTGATTGCTGCATAAATAACTACACTTGCATTTGTACCACCAGTTGTTCTCATTTGTGCAGAATATCCAATACGGTATGTACCAGAATGTGCAAATGTGATTTGCGAGTTATTCTGGACAGAGACGCCATTTGCAATGTCAGGTATGTTGTTATATGTCCATGCAGTTCCTGTTGCTCCTACTTGTTGTGTCACATCACTAGAGAACGGTGCAAAATAGCCAGT